>JACCDG011264778.1_pt1 | contig 133959 bp, 125 predicted proteins | sample 7442471 | NCBI WGS metagenome assembly JACCDG01 (sample SAMN15323444, study PRJNA562643) | freshwater metagenome | isolation source: river surface water | place: USA:Blue River Watershed | collected 2017-08-17
GTGACCTTGCGCCCGTTCGAACCCCTCTTCGAGTCGAAACGCTCACGCGTTTCCTATCTCAAACTCCGCCAGTAAAAAAAAACCCGCTTGCGCGGGCCTTTTTTTACTGGCGGAGAGAGAGGGATTCGAACCCTCGAAGGCTGTTACACCTTACACGCTTTCCAGGCGTGCGCCTTCAACCACTCGGCCATCTCTCCTAAGAAGGCCGAAAAAGTAGCATAGCCCGGACCGAGTGTCTAATTTTCCACACCGTTTAGCAAATTACGTCCCAAAAACGCCTCTCCCATGGTGCCCGTGCGAGGGCACTTTCAGTCTACACTGCGGGTACGAGGGTCTCAGACTTGCAAACTCTTATTGTAAGCCGTCTAGGGAGGACCTTAAGTTTGAAGACCGGCGCCAAAACCCAGTTCCAATGGACTTTAGGGCTAGCCCTTTGCCTAGGGACTGCCTCCATTTTGGCGGAACCGGTACCCAATCACTTGGTTTTTGAGGACGATGCCCCGGCTGCAGTCGGGCAGAATACGCCCGGTCGCACCCGGGAAGATAAGCTGGTCGAAGGACTCAAAGAGGCGGATCTCGATCCACGCGCGTTGGAAATGCTCGAACGCGTGTTTCGCAACACTCCCCGTGTCGGACAAGGCGAGTTTGCCAATGCGCTAAACCAGCTCAGTGGTCAGAACAAAGACCTCTTCAAGCCGGGTCAGGTCGAGGATCTCAAGAAACTTTTTGGAGAAACCCTAGCCAAAGTGAACGGCGAGCCCGGTAAAGAACTTACCCAGGCCATGCGCAAAGTCCTCCAGGAATTAAAGGCACCAGTGAACCCTCAAGGCGCGCAAGCAGCCGCCGAACCCCAAGCAGCAGGCGCCGGGGGGATCGATCTCGCGACTTTAGCGCTGCTCAAAGAATTCATGGGTGGGGATAAAGAAGCCAATGCCGGCGCAGATGTTCGCCCGCTTCAAAACCCGGTTCTCCCTCCGCCGGCCCCTCTGGCTGCTGCTGGGCGCGATCGCGGCGACGACCGCAAACGCGATGCTAATCGCGAAGCAGATCGCAATGGCAGGGATCGCAATCGTTTTGGTGGAGGCGGATATCCACAGATGCAGGCGCCTGACTCCAAAGATAAAAACGAGGATAAAAAACCTGAGGACAAAAAACCAGGTTCAGGATCGGATTACGTAAGCAAAAGCAAGCCCCCGCTTGTTCCAGAGGAGGACGACAAACCGAAATCGCCCTCGCCCTCAAAAGAGAGCCTTTTGGATGCGCTAAACAATGTCCCAGTCGATCCAGCCCCGAAGATGGGCCCCGCTCTCTCTCCCATCCAGGACTCCGGTCTGGCGTCGATGGCACTCGGTGGCATGGGAACAATGCCTCCCATGATGGGGCAGGGGATGGCCGGTGTGGGCGGCATGGGTGGTTTTGGCTTTGGTGGCGGTGTGGGCGGCTTTGTCTCTCCGAGTTCTTCGCTGTCTGATGATGTCTTTCGTCTAGACGACGGCATGGCATCGGGACCCGCGCCGGGGGGATATACTTTCTTAAGGGATGTTGGCTACTCCAGTTCGGGAGATCCAGGAGAATCCTACTCAAGCGAGGGCTCCGTTGGTGACGAAGATTCGAGCATTGGTGGCCAACTCAGTCGAATCTCTGCCTATGCGGACCAAATCGACATGACCCCGGCCAAGGTGCAGGGACGATCGCTTGTTGAAAAGCGCGTTGGAAGCTCTTTGACGTCTCTCTGCGCTTCAGAGGTCAATTCGAAAGATGTTGGGTTGTGTGAGGGGTTGGTTTCTCGCAAGCTCCGGGCCGCCCAATCAACCCGTTAATCGGAACCCCCACGCTACTATCAACCCCAGATTGCCTCCGTTGCCTGAAAAAGTCTTTCATTAACCGAGCGCAATCATTCCTATATAAACTAGAATCTATTTTCTTAAACCTATGGTCGAAACGACCAGTTTCGATCAAGTCGGCGATGGAAAGCAGTCCCGCATTTTTTGGGTCGGGACATCCAAACTGAATTTCGTCTACTCGCGCCCAGATCAGAGCTCCAGTGCACATCAAACAAGGTTCTACCGTCACGTACAGCGTGCTTCCGGGGGGGACCCTCCACTGGCCGGTTCGGGTGGAGTAGTCTTCCAGCGCCAAAATCTCCGCGTGAGCAAGGGTGCGCCCGGTTTGTTCGCGTCGATTCGCCCCGGATCCGATGGCCCTGCCTTCGTGCACCAATACTGCACCCACAGGTACTTCACCCTGTGTGGAAGCTTGCTCTGCAAGCGCAATGGCTTGCTTCATCCAATTACTCGTCTCTTCCATCGCCGCGCAACCTACCGGGTTCGGAAGGCAAAATCAACTTTGTGCTGGTATTTCCACAATTGAATTAGGTCTTTAGCTAAAACACCCCAATCGCCTTGCCGATAAGCGTTAGAGGTGCCCTTGAACTACCGCAAGCCTCTGTACCTCGCGTACAACAGTGCTTTCAAACACCAGCCGGTGAAATTCGACCCAGCTATCGCACGGCGCTGGGCGCGCGCGCTTCCGCATCGATTGCGAGGGTGGCTTCCTGAGAAAAAAGAAGCTGCCATTCTGGATGTAGCCTGTGGAAGTGGGCAGCTGCTTTTCTTTTTGAAGGAGCGCGGGTTTACAAATTTGCGTGGAGTGGACATCAGCCCTGAGCAGGTGGCGATCGCGACTCAGGTGGGTGTTCCGGTGGAGATGCAAAATGCCATTGCGTTTTTGGTGCGCAACGAAGCGCGGTTCGACTTAATCACTGCCATTGACATTATCGAACACTTTTCTAAGGAAGAGGTCCTTCCCTTTTTAGAAGCTTGCGTCGGGGCCCTCAAGCCAGGCGGCAGACTCATCCTCCAAACGCCCAACGGCAGCAGTCCTTGGGTTGGCACCGTTCGGTACGGTGATTTCACGCACGAAGTCTGTTTTACGCCGAGCTTGTTGCGCGACTTAATGGCGCTTGCGGGGCTGAAAGAGATTGCGGCGCGAGAGCTAGGCCCAGTCCCGTGGGGCCTTAGTTTGTTTAGTAGTGTGCGTTACGTGCTCTGGCAGCCGTGCAGAGCGTTGCTCTTGCTCATGCACCTGATCGAGACCGGGTCAGCAACTCAGACGATTTTCTCCCGAGTCTTTCTTGCGAGCGGGACCAAGCCTCTCAGGTAGGCGGTTTTTCTTTGTGTGATTTCCCGGAAGCCATCGATCTAATAATGCGATCAGGTCGGATCTCTTGAATGGTTTACATAGGTAGCCGTTCATTCCAACCGAAAAGCACTTCTCTCGGTGGGCCTTAAACGCATCAGCGGTCAACGCAATAATGGGGATGTCCCTGAGATGCTTCTTTCTGGAAGCGCGAATGATTTGAGTGGCTTCAAATCCATCCATTTCTGGCATTTGGCAATCCATCAAAATGAGATCGAATCTTTCTTCATTCAGTCTATCGATCGCCTGCTTTCCATTTCCAACACTGACAGTTTCCTGCTTTAATTCTTCCAAAAGAATCTCCATCAACCTCTGATTAACGGGATTGTCTTCCACAATTAAGATGCGCCCCCTTCGGAGAAGAAGGGGTTCAGAGCGTTTCGTCTCAAGGAAATCGACCGGGCTTTTGTCGGCCTGAATGTTAAAGGAGAAGCTAGTCCCTTTGTTCAACGCAGAATTGACGTGTATTTCTCCTTGCATCAGCTCTACGATTTTCTTGGAGATAGCAAGCCCCAGACCAGTCCCACCATATTTTCTCGAAGTAGAAGAATCAGCCTGAGAAAAACTCTGAAAGAGACGGGCTTTCGCGTTGCTGTCCATTCCTATCCCCGTGTCTGAAATAGTGGTCGAGATGGTGAGGGAGTTCGCTCCCGTCTCCTTTACTCTTACTGCAAATCGTACTTTGCCCTTCTCGGTAAACTTAATCGCGTTCGAAAGGAGGTTGTTCAATACTTGCTTAAAACGAGTAGGATCCATGCGCACTCGCAGGGGTTGCTGCGGAAACGAAGTCTTAAAAACGAGCCCTTTCGCGACCGCCGAAACCTTAAACGAGGCTGCAACTTCATCCAAGAGTCCGAGCAAATCGCAGTCAATTTTTTCCAGGGAGAGTTTTCCGGCTTCAACTTTCGACAGGTCTAAAATGTCGTTGACTATATTCAGCAACACTTCAGACGAACTTTTTATGGTCGAACAGAACTCCAACTGGCGGCGATCTAATTCGGTGCGCATGAGCAAACCCGCCATTCCAATAATTCCGTTGAGAGGCGTGCGGATTTCGTGGCTCATCGTTGCCAAAAAAGCTGATTTCATTTTTGATGCGTCTAAAGCTGCTTGTTCTCGCCCTAGAGCTTGAATGCGGTCTTCTTCTGCTCGTTTTCTATCCGCCACGTTTCGGCTGACGGTAGCGACACCAATAGGAGCTCCAGTGACGGTGTCCACAATGGGAAATGAATTCATCCACACCGGCGTTGTTTCATGGGTTTTGGAGTTATAGAAGTGTAGTTCTCCTTCCCATTTTCCTGTCTTAAGAGCTGTGGGAATGACAGATTTGGATATCAAAGCATAGCTCTCTTTATCAAAATATTGGGGCACCGTCGTTTCAGGGTAAGCTGCTAGCCCGACCATTTTCAGTCCCGCTTTGTTCACGTAGACTACTTTTTGGTTCAGATCACAGATTCCGATAAAGTCCGAGCTATTCTCAATGAGGGAGACGAACTTGTTCTGTTCTAACTCGGCATTTTTCTGTTGGTCGATGTCAGTACAGGTTCCAAACCAGCGGAGAACTTTTCCCGCCTTCGATCGAATGGGTAGGGCGCGTATCAAGTGCCAGCGATAGGCTGCTGTCTTGTTGTCCCATAGTCTGCACTCAGTTTGGAGAGGGGCACCGGACTTCAGGCTCTTTTCCCAAGTCCGCTCGACCTTATCTCGCTCCTCATCCGCGATGAGAGAGAGCCAGTCCCGCATCTGCGTGACCTCGGGGGAGTTTGCGGTGAACTCACGCCACTTGGCATTGTAGTAATCTATTTCGCCGTCAGGATGAGCTGTCCACACGATTTGGGGCATGGAGTCGGCGAGCTGTCTAAAGCTTGCCTCACTTTGAGCAAGGCGTTTTTCGGTTTCCTTGTGCAAGTCGATGTCGGTGCAAGTGCCAATCCACTTGGTCACTTTACCGGTGGAATCTTTTATGGGAAGGGCTCGGACCAAAAACCAGTGGAACTTTCCCTCTCTATTTTTTAAACGATATTCCACTTCAAACAGGGTCTCTGTGCGCAGACATTCCTCCCAGGCTTGTTTGGCCGCTCCGACATCCTCTGAGTGAATGACTTCTTCCCAGGTGACGGGATCTCCGGCTTTGTAGCCCGTGTAATCCGTCCAGCGTTGGTTGAAGTAGATTCCTTCTCCTTGTGCGCTGGTTGCAAAGACCAATTGGGGAATTGACTCTGCGAGTGCGGAGAGTTCAGCGGTTTTAGCAAAAACGCGCTCTTTGAGCTTTTCCTGAGCCAGGTGCAGTTCTTCCTGTTTCACCATGAGTAGGGAGATGTCCTCCGCCGATCCAAAGAGGAGCGAAGCTTCTCTTCCATTTTGATAGGAAGACGGGAAAAGTCTTGTATTCACGAACACGGTTTTTCCGTTTGGCAGAATGAAATTTTCTTTTGGAATCGTGAGACCTTTTTGCCTAAGCGCCTTTTTGTCATTTTCCAGGCATCGATCGGCGATTTCTTTTGGAAACAGATCGTGCACCGTCTTGCCAATGACAAAATCTCGGCTGAGGCCAGAGCTTTCCTCGGCCTTTTTGTTCCAGAGAATAATTCGACCCTCCTTTTGAAGATCTTTGCAGAAAAGACCGACGGGAAGGTTGTCGGCGACTTCAAACAAAAATGCACGCTCTCGCAGTAATTGAGCGGCCTGGGCTTTAGTTTTTAGAAGTAAGAATGCGGAGATTGTTGTGAGGATGAGAATTCCGGTACCAAGCGCGAGTACCAAGTGCATGCCCTCGTTTAGTTGGATGACACTCGTAGCTATGCAATTCAACCGACGCAAAGCAAGAGCTTTTTCTAGCTCTGTTCGCCATAGTACGTTTTGGGGAGAAATGGCGCGCCAGAGAGGATTCGAACCTCTGACCCTCAGATTCGTAGTCTAAGAAAGTCTTCAAAGGCCAAGAGCGAAACTAAGAAAAACCAATAAATATAGGGGTTACACAGGGCTAGCGTCTTGGTTGTTTCCAGTTATTTCCAAAGAGTAATGACCAAAAAATGTCCATGAGAGGTGGGACATTTTATCTATCCTCGTTGCTACCTTTCTGACATTTCGGTGACCAATTTGGCAGTCGGCACTGGCTGAATACACTTCCTAAACGTTCTCTCTGTCCTCAGGCATGAAAATCCATTGTTTTTCATAATGAACTTGTCGGAATACACGACTGAGGCGGCATCGCCCTTGCTACAATGAGTGAGGTTGGATCATTTAGCATGTTAGGACCGAAAAGAAAAAATACTGGTACAAAACTTCTCATAAGACCCACGGTCTTTGCCGAACAACTACGCCCGGTTATTATTTTTTCCTTTTCTACTTTATTTATATATTCAGCGACAGGGAATGCTTACCCAAATCTGGACTGCGGCAGTTTTATGGCAAGGGGAAGTATGGAATCGGTGGTGAAAGGCGTGAAAGCCGTGAAAGCCGATATTTCGACTCCTATGAACAGGCGACGGCAACGCTACGAGAGAAATGGGAGACGGAGGGAATAGTGGAATGATGCTTCATAGAATTTTCTCATTAGTTTTATGCCTAAGTCTTTATTCGCCGCTTTCCCACGGGGGAGAACCTGCGAGTCGTCATGAAATCCGAGTTCAGGCTTCGACTCGACCGATTGATGGCGATACGTTCTCCATTTTCGTGGATTATAATGACCGTCATAATTCGTTTTTAACCGACGAAACGGATTTCAAGACTCGTATCTGCGGCGGAAGGGAATCGGTCTATCCAGTTCCTGAGGGCCAATGTTTAAGAATTTCTCCTGATGCAAAACTAAAAATTCTGAAAAACCTTCAGGACTCCATTGTTAAGCTCATCCCCCAGTTAGAATCTAAAAGATCACCTCGTCTACTTATCTTCATTGATTCGCATGGCTCTCTTGAACACTTGACTCATGAAAAATTTGGGGAAATCGGTTATGGAGAAATTTTCTATTCCATTTTTTGGCCTCTGCATCAGATTAAAAATGGGAGCAAATTAAGAATCGACGTTCACATTAATGCCTGCAAAGCCCATTCTGCCTTACCAAGTTTAAAAAATTTCCTCTCCATACAAAATGACGATGGAGAGCCAATGTATCCCTTTCGAATTAACTTAATGAGTGCAGCTGACAAAGACAATATCTGCCACGCAAATGAACTTTGGGACGATCTTCAGGTGATCAGAAAAGCGAAGCTGTCGGAGTCATTTCCTGGCCCGTCCGACCTATGGGCTATTGAGAATTTAAAATTTGGACACGATACGACGCATCGTATTTGGTCTAATTACCAGCAAGTACCGAACACGATGGATCCGGATCATCTTATGCGCGTATTAAGAGTGGACTTGGAAAAGCCGTCTTCGGAACTGATGCAACACGCGAAAGTTAACCCAAACTTAAAAGCGATAATGACTATTTATTCTGATGAAGCTTGGGGGAAAGAGTTAAAGCGGCTGGCTGAACGAGCGGCCGAGGATGGCGCGATCAAGGACTTCGAAGTCTACAAACTGGTCTCCCTTTTAAATCGTGAGGAGCAGTTTCCCATTTTGACAACGGGGTTACTTAGCAAGAAGAATAAAGTGGATGAATACGCTTTTTCGCGGCTAGCCTACCGGGCTCTTAAATCAGAAAACGATGATGTTTTTGCATGGGGCATCGAGAATCTTCGCGGAAGACAGATCGGTGCCTATCATCTTCAGGTCATTAAAGATTATGCTAATAGTACCGAACAAAAAAAGCGTGCTATAAACTTTATTCAGTCGCTACAAAAAGAGCTGCTTACTGGCTATCGGGGAAATTGGTACTTGGGGATGCGGCGATCGTTGGAGGATATTTTGCTTGCCTGTAGGCCAAACTCCTCAGCAGAATTCCTTTTGAAAGAGCTTAGTAAATGAAATGTGTATCTCAGCTCGCCCCGTTCTAAATTGGTGCATTTTAATTGGTCACATCTCGTCCAGTACAACGGCACGGTATATCCATGGCAAGGGAACAGCGTTAGAAAACATGGCAAAACTCGTTCAATTATTTCCAAAAAATGACCATGCAAATACGAACGAAAGAAAGGAGGGCTGTTTAAGTTATTGAGTTGAGGGTTGAAAATGGCGCGCCAGAGAGGATTCGAACCTCTGACCCTCAGATTCGTAGTCTGATACTCTATCCAACTGAGCTACTGGCGCCTAAAGCACGCGAGAATACACTAAAACCTTCAAATAACAACTGCCTCTGCAGGTGAGTGCTGGCCTTGCGAAATCCCCCTCTCCCGCATGCGGTCCACAATAAACTGGTAACTTTTCATCTTGTGTCGGGTCCAGTCCGGGGCCACAAGTTCATCCCAACGTGAGGACACTGCGGCCAATCGGTCTACGGCGATTCTACGGGGCAAGTGGCTTAAGAAAAGCGCTACTCGATCGGCATAGTTTTCCAGGCTTAAAGGGCAAAATCCGCCTGCACGAAATAAGTCTTCCAGAGGGGTCTTCTTGAGTACGTGGAGATTGTGCAATTTGACGTGGTCGATGGGCAGGCTCGAGACCAAACGCGCCGTTTCCACTATCTGCTCGTCGGTCTCCCCCGGAAGTCCAAAGATCAAATGGATTCCCAAGTCCACCTTGGCCTTGGCTTTGATCCGCTCGATGCAGTCCACCGCATCTTGCGCAGAATGCCCGCGCCGCAAAAACCGCAGCTGCTCGTCAAAAAAACTCTGCACTCCCAGTTCAATTGAAACAAAGCTTCGATCCCGAACTTCTTCGCATAGGGCAATGAGGGCTGGTGGCACACAGTCCGGCCGAGTTCCCACCACCAGGCCCCGCACCTCTGGAAAGGAGAGTGCCGTTTCAAAGTGCAGGCGCAAACGACTCACAGCCTGAAAGCTGCTCGTATAGGCCTGAAAATAAACCAAAAACGCCGTGCTTCGGTACCGATCCCCCAATAGCGACCGCTTGGACTCGATTTGGGTTTTGAGTTCCATAACCCGCTGCTCAGGGTAGGCCGCAGAGCCCCACTCATCGCAAAAAATACACGTCTGCATTCCTTTTAAACCGCGGCGGTTAGGACAGTCGCCAGCTACCGTCACTGGAATCTTCTGAACTCGGGTTCCAATAATGCTACGGTAGCGCTCGCTAATGGGCTCGAACGGGAGCTGCGTTTCCATCGCCTCATGCTATATCTCACTCCGTGCAAAACCCAACTGCGTACTTTTTTCACTGCACTGCAGACTCTAGCCCCACACTCAGTCTGAGCAAAGAGGGCGAGTGGATGCATTCCCGGGATGGCGCTTTTTCGGAGACCCTGCACGTCTACGGCCCGGCCGTGGAGATGGTCTCAACACATCGTTTGCCGACGGAGTATGTCTGTGTGGGGACAGGTCTTGGGTACTTGGAAATCTTGCTTGCTGCACACGCTGCCCGCACGGGGAAGGCCAATCAGTTTCGAGTAACTAGCTTTGAATCCGATGCGTTTTTGCGCCAGAGTTTCCAAAGCTGGGTCGAAGGAAAGAGCCTTTCTGCAGAGTTCGAAAAAGCGTATTCCTGTATAGTCGGTGAGTTCTCTCAGCAGTTTGATTTGCCTGCATCAGTCATCCGCGGGGTGTTGATGGAATGGAATTCCAGTGGCCAATGGGCCCTTGAGGGAGCACTGACATCAAAGATCGCATGGCCTCATCGATATACTTGCATTCTGTTCGACGCCTTTAGTGCGCACACGTCTGCTGAACTTTGGTCCGAGCCTCTACTGGGAGAATTTTTGGATGAGGCGTGTGCTGAAAAAACGATTTTTGCTACCTACGCAGCTACAGGTGACTTAAAGCGCGTTCTTAAAAAACGCGGTTTTGAAGTTCCCACTCGATCGGGTTTTTCGGGCAAGCGAGAATGCACTCTGGCATCGCGCGCTATTTAGAATAAGAAATCGTCACTTCTTCCGTATCGCCGGGAGCAAAGTCCAGCGAATTGAAAACAATACGGTTTTTATCGAAGTCGTACGTCCAATACCCGCCATCGGCCGAGGTTCCGCCAATGAGCTCATCCCCTTTGTAACGTACTCGTATCGATGACGTATCAGGCCGTTCTTTGAGTTGAATAAAAGGTCGGTCAACCCGTGTGAGGAGATCTTTGCCCAAGTCAGCCAGGTTTTTTCCGAAGTCTCGACAAAGAGGATAAACCTTTCCGGTCGACGGGCCAATAAACTCTTCAAACCGGCTGCCTTTGTAGGCCCACTTGTCTTCCATTACTTCAGGACATGCAAACTCAGTCGGAACCAGCGCTCCGTACGCGACGACTTTGTTTGCATCGCCGCCCTTTTTGGATCTCAAATAAGAAAGCAAGACTTTGGGCGCGATCTCGCTCTGCTCAGGCGCGTCGGAAATGAAAATAATTGCGAGCGTTGCGTCTGGGCGTAGAAAAGACTTGTGGTTGGACAGGTGCAAGCGGATCGGGTCAAAAGATCGTTCGGTGCCATCTCCGCTCAAACCCAGCATGTTCACTGCTGCTTGAAATCGTTGAATCGCTTTGGGGGTTTTGTAATCCAAAATATCTGAGGGAGCCATTCCAACCAAAGGCTCCTGTTTCAGCGTGGTGGAAATCAGACCCATTCTCCACTCAAGGTTCCCTTTCGTCATGAAAAGTTTGACGAACATATCTATATTTTTGATGAGGCTTTTTTGATGCGGCTGCATGCTTGCGCTGTTATCGACCACCCAGAGGATGTCGACTTTGCGTTGCCCGTGAATTTGTTTCAGAGGGTGAACCGTTTCGAAAGTTTCAACGGGTTTGTCTGTGATTCGGTACAGAAAATCTGTCTCTTTTCCACAGCTCAAAATGAAAGAAGATAATACAAGAACGGATAGAAGATTTCCCAAGCCCATACTAAAGGACTAGCGTTTTGAAGCGTCCTAGGCAAGAAACAATTGCCTTGCTTTGCGGCTAATGCCCGCGAATGGCCCCCCCATCGATCGCAATCGCTTGCCCCGTAATGTAACTCGCCCTGGAGGAACTCAAAAACGCTGCCAAGTCCCCGATTTCGCTAGGCTCCGCCAAACGCCCTGCCGGGACTAACTTGGATATGGTGTCTTGAGTGAGTCCCAATTCTTTTAATCGTTCCGTGTTTGTATATCCGGGCAAAAGGGCATTGATCGTAATTCCATATGGGGCTACTTCGCTGGAAACGGACTTCGTAAGTCCTGTCAGTCCAGCGCGTAAGCTGTTCGACGTCGTCATACCGGCAAGCGGTTCCTTGGCTGCAAGCGAGGTAATGAGAAGTATTCGGCCATGTTTTTTTTCCTTCATCAAAGGCAAGGCCGTTTGCAACGCTTCGACTACGCTCATCCAAAGGCTTTGAAAATCCTGGTGCCATTGCCCTTCAGTAATATCAGCAAACGTTCCTTTGTTGGGGCCTCCCGCATTCAAGACGAGAATATCCAAACCTCCCAGCTTGGCGATGGCTTTGTTGACTAGGGCACGGCTCTCCCCTGCCTTGGACAAGTCGGCCGCAATAAATGCATGCGCCGAAATCGCTTTGGCGGCTTCGGCTAGGGTTTCTTCTCTACGAGCTGAGAGAGCGACTTGCGCTCCTTCGCGGACCAAGGCCTGGGCGATCGCTCTCCCGATACCCGAAGAAGATCCTAGTACCAATGCTTTTTTACCTTTGAGATCGAGATCCATGATTTCCCCTTTAAAGAAAACGCTCTTTTTTTAGGCCAAGCCATTCCAGAGCAGAGCGATGGTAGAGCCATTCCTGGTCGGCAGGACTAAACTTCGCATTCTCAATGCCTTCACCAGCGCGCCCTTCACCCAGGGGGAAGGGGTAGTCTGTGCCCAGGCAGACTTTATCTTTTCCAAACAACTGAACTATTCTGTGTAACCCGTCAGTATCGTGTACTAAACTATCGACGTAAAACCGACCTAAAAAATCCTTTGGGGGTAGTTTGCAATCCACTGCGCAGAGATCGGGTCGAGCATCAAACCCATGCTGTACTCTGCCAGCGATAAATGGATATGCCCCACCACCGTGTGCAAAGGCCACGCGTAGTTTAGGGAACTTTTCAAAAACGCCACCAAAGATCATCGAACTGATTGCCAGCGCCGTTTCAGCCGGCATGCCCACTAGCCAAGGCAGCCAGTACTGCGGCATGCGTTCCTCGCCCATCATTTCCCACGGGTGGACAAACAAAGCTGCACCCAGACGTTCGCAGGTTTCATAAAATGGGAACAGCGCGGGATCGGATAAATTCCACGCATTGACGTGAGAACCGATCTGAAACCCCGGAAATCCAAGCTCGCGCACACAACGTTTGGCTTCTTCACATGCTGCCGCGGGGTCTTGCAGAGGAACCGTCCCAATTCCTATGAAACGCTTTGGATTTTGCATTACGACCGTCGCCAGCTGATCGTTTAACAACCGAGAGATAAAAGTGCCCACCTCTGGACGTGCGCGGTATGAAAAAAGCACGGGCACAGTCGACAGAACTTGCACGTGCAGTCCTTGCGCATCCATTTCTTTCAGCCGTGCTTGGGGGTCGATGCAGTTTTGTTTTACCCGACGGAACACTTTACCACTGCTGTCCAGTAAGTCGACGTCTGAGCAATCTGTGCAGGGCCGCATTTGAATGAGGCCGTCGTAACCAAACTTTGCTTTTAGATCGGGCAACTCGGGCGGGAGAATATGCGTGTGAATGTCTATTTTAAACACGTCTAGGCGCCCCACTTGCGGCCGTTTTTGTGCCCGCAGCTTTTGCATAGGGTGTATGTGCTGGAGTAGTACCGTTCAAAAATCGCTGCGAACTGTTTTTCGATGTCTGTCAAAAAGAACGTTTCTTCATACAAGAGTGACGTGCATTTCTCGCAATACCAACGCAGTCCATCGAGTTGACCCGGCTGTCGACGAGATTCTACCACCAGTCCAATCGATCCAGCCTCGCGTTGAGGGGAGTGGGGTGTGTTGGCAGGAAGCAGGTAAATATCACCGGCTTGGATCCGAATATCGCGGATGTGTCCCTGATCCCAAACTTTGAGCGTCAGAGTACCTTCTAGTTGATAAAAAAATTCCTCGCCCTGGTTGACATGAAAATCCGTCCGTTCATTCGGTCCACCAACGACCATCACAATATACTCTCGGTTGGGCCAAATGACCTTATTGGCAACGGGTGGTTTGAGTAGATGGCGGTTCTCGTTAATCCATTGCTGAAAGTTGAAAGCTTCGAAGATGCCCGCCATCGCTTCGCCTATTCCTTCACCACGGCGACGCATTTGAGTTCGATCGCAATCGGAGTCGGCAGGGAGAGGACCTCTACTGTGGTACGGCAGGGGCGATTGTCCTTGAAGTACTCTGCCCAGAGCGCGTTGTAAGCGGCAAAGTCTTTTTTCATGTTCGTTAAGTAGACGGTGACATCGACCAGATCATCCCACCGGCAGCCGGAGTCCTCAAGGATGGCGCGCACGTTGGCAAAAACACTATGGCACTGCGCGACGATATCGTACGAACGAATCGAACCGTCTGCATTCAGCTCAAGGCCAGGAATTGAATCACTTCCCGGCAGTCGAGGCCCCACTCCCGAAAGAAAGAGTAGGTTTCCCACCCGGCGGGCGTGCGGGTAAAGCCCAACCGGTTTTGGCGCTCGAGAGGATCGAATCTCTTTTTCCATTACAACCCCATGCAGATATTCTTCGGTTCCGTGAAAAACCGCAAGGAATACATTCCGCCCTCGCGGCCCACTCCCGATTCTTTCATTCCCCCGAAGGGCGTACGCAGGTCGCGCAACATCCAGGTGTTTATCCAAACTACTCCTGCGTCAATCGCATTAGCGACACGATAGGCTCTATTGAGATCCCGAGTCCACAAACTTGCCGACAGTCCGTAGCGAGTGGAGTTGGCTGCCTGCAAGACTTCTTGCTCGGAGTCAAAAGGAATGAGCGTCGCCACTGGGCCAAAGATTTCCTCTTGGTTAGTGCGGCAATCGGCGGAAAGGCCTTCGATCAAAGTTGGCGCAATAAAAAACCCCTCGGCTTGATCACCTGACATTTTCAAACGCTCGCCCCCGCAGAGAAACTTTCCCCCTTCTGAGCGGGCCACTTCAAAACAGGAAAGAATTTTTTCCATATGAACCCGCGAGACCACGGCGCCCTGATCGGTGCTGGGATCCAAAGGATCGCCTGATCGGAGTGCCTTTGCTCTGGAAACCAATGCTTCTTTGACTTTGGCATAAATTGGGCGCTCGACGAAAATGCGGGACCCGCAGAGGCAAATCTGGCCTTGGTTTGAAAAAGCGGCTCGCGCAGCGTGATCGAGGGCCTTGTCAAAGTCGGCATCGGCAAAAATGATATTGGGGTTTTTGCCCCCCATTTCCAGTGATACTTTTTTGAATTGCCCCGCTACGCTTTGGGAAATAGCCCGTCCGGTTGCGGTGCTTCCGGTAAACGACACCGCTCGGACTTTTGAGTCAGTGACCAGAGGTGCGGCAGCTTTTGGGCCAGTTCCATGCAAAATATTCAGCACGCCTGGGGGCAACCCGGCTTCGATGGCGATTTCGCTGAGCAAGTACGCCGTGAGTGGAGTCACTTCGGAGGGTTTGGCGATGACTGTATTGCCGGCCGCCAGAGCGGGAGCAATTTTCCAGGTTAGCAGATACAACGGCAGGTTCCAGGGTGAAATACACACCACAGGACCCAACGGAGCATTCACTACGTTGTTGATAGCACGAGCATCCGTGAGAATGGTCTCTCCGTGAAACTGCGAGATGGCATCGGCATAAAATTCCAAATTGAGAGAGCTGCGCGGGATATCCAAGGCCCGTGCCAATGCGATGGGTTTGCCGTTGTCGGTGGATTCTGCGATCGCGAGGGCCTCTTCCTTTTGACGGATGAGAGTGGCCATTTTCCGCAGGTGCCCCGCTCGTTGGGCGATCGGAGTTTTTGCCCAAGACTCAAACGCAGCGGTCGCGGCGGAAACCGCCGCTGACGCATCAGCTGCTTCAGAATCGGGTACCAGCAGATAGGGGGCACCACGCGACGGATTGTCTTTCTCAAAAAAAACTCCGGATTTTGCCGGGGTGAGTTTTCCGTCGATATAATTCAAAATTTTCCGCATTATTTTTTCTCCAATAAGACTGCTCGCACTGGGGACGCATCGGCGTCTTTTAGTGCGAGAGGCAACGCAATCAGCTGATAAAGCCCTTCCTCGACAGCCTCTAAGACCAGACCCTCAAGTATGGCCATGTCGTTGGCGGCCACGGCCTGATGGCTCTCCAGAAGGGTGTCCTCAGAAGGGTCGATGGACGGTGTGTCTATACCCACAAGGCGTACCTTCGAGTAAGCAAGGTAGTTTACCAGCTCCGCCGACAAGGCCGCGAAATCAGCGTTCCACTTGTTCGGATTGGGGAAAGTTCCGGTCTTAAAAAGCACACGAGGAGCTTGGATGTTTTTTACTTTCATGTCCGAGACAAGAAGGCGTCGGCCGCGCGCGCCGGGCACGTGGATCACTTGGACGGGTCCTAGGTAAAGCTCTAGGGGCCGGCGGTCGATTGATTCGCCGTGGTGGCTGTAGTGGCTGGGTGCATCGGCATGGGCGCCGAGGTGCAGAGTGGTTTCAATGTGAGAAAGCGTGAGGTTGTCACCTTGGGAAATTTCTTGGGTAACGTGCCGACTAAACGCTTTGTCCCCAGGAAAGACGGCTGTGCCTGAGTGGAGCACTGGAGAGATATCGATAACTTTATATGTGTCCATGCTTGCTCATGTTGTTCAACAAAGGTTAAATCCGTTCAAGCGACACCTTAGCAAGGGGGGAGAGGTTGGCAAAACCAAATATCGATCATTGGGCTCAGATTCTTAATTCTGCGCGGCTGGGAGGGCATTCGATTCCTCAGTTAAGCAAAGACCTCCGCCCGTTTGAGCGCTCGGATGCGTACGCAATACAAGAGCAGCAGCTCAGCATGCGAGTTTTGGCAGGGGAGTCTCAAGTGGGTTGGAAAATGGGTCTCACTTCTGAGGCAAAACGACGCCAAATGAATTTAGATTCTCCTCTCTACGGGTTTTTGATGAACAGCATGCAGGTGCCTGCGGGTGGAGTTTTTCCACTGAAGGGGAGTATTCACCCCAAGATCGAACCCGAGGTCGCCTTTCGTATCGACACTGAACTTCTTGGAGCTGTCACCCGTGAGCAGGTGTTGGAGGCTTGCGGTGGCGTGGCCGCCTGCATGGAGATTTTGGATTCGCGTTATGAACACTTTAAGTATTTTTCAATGGAAGATGTGATTGCAGACAACGCTTCGTCCTCCCATTTTGTAATGGGAAAATGGTTTACTGATTTTAGGTCCCTTGACTTGCGAGCGCTGGAAATGCGCATGCAAGTGGATGGCAAGACAGTTCAGAGTGGGCTGTCGAGCGATATCTCAGGCGACCCAGTGATTTCCGTAGTTCAACTTTGCGCCCTGCTCGCCGAACGGGGTGCCAAGCTAGCTGCGGGGAGCATTGTCCTGGCTGGAGCAGCCACTCCCGCCGTGGAACTCAAAGCGGGAATGAAGGTGCAGCTTACCGTTACCGGACTACCCGAGGTTTCGATTGGGATCGGGTTTTAGTTTATGGAATGGCAACTCGAACACGACGCATTAGTAGCTGCTCAGGTGTTGGATGCAAAGTGCCCTTTGGCAGGGTTTCGGGAGGAGTTTTGTTTTCCTTCTATTCATCAGGAACCATTGTATTTTGCGGGTCATTCCTTGGGGTTGATGCCCAAGCAAACGCCCGCTCTTTTGGCAGCCGAGGCCGATGCATGGGCAAAATACGCGGTTGAAGGTCACTTAGCCGGGGAAAATCCCTGGCTTCCGTATCATGAGCAAGTCGCCCCGCCATTGTCGCGTTTAGTGGGCGCAAAAGAATCCGAAGTCGTTGCGATGAATTCGCTCACGGCTAATTTGCACCTCATGCTGGTGAGTTTTTATCGGCCAACAAAAAACAGATACAAGATCTTGATCGATGCGAATGCATTTCCCTCGGACAAATACGCTGTAGATTCTCAAGTGCGTTTTCACGGTTTAGATCCGCGTAAGGCCGTCGTCTCTTTGGAAACGCGTGATGGTTTTGTCGTGGATGAACAATCTCTGATCGATCAAATTGCAGCGCAGGGTGAGGCGCTCGCTCTCGTACTCTTGGGGAACTGCAACTATCTCTCGGGTCAAAAGTTTTCGGTGCGAAAGGTGAGTCAATCAGCTCACCAGGTCGGTGCGTTGGCGGGGTTTAGCTTGGCCCATGGGGTGGGCAACATTGAGTTGTCTCTCCACGAGGACGCTGCGGATTTCGCGGTGTGGTGCTCCTATAAATACCTCAATGCTGGGCCGGGGGGGATTGGCGGCGCCTTTGTGCACGAAAAACACTTTGGAAATAAATCTCTTCCTCGTTTTGAAGGGTGGTGGGGGCACGACAAGAAAACTCGCTTCAAAATGGGCCCTATTTTCGATCCAATATCAACGGTGGAAGCCTGGCAATTGAGTAACCCACCCATTTTTCAGCTGGCAAGTTTAAGGGCATCGTTGTCACTTTTTGACAGGGCTACCATGCCGGCCCTCGTCCGGAAAAGCGTGAGGCTGACTTCCTATTTAGAGTGGCTCTTGAAAAAGCGTCTGGGAAACAGAGTTCAGGTCACTACTCCAGCGAGTCGCGGATCGATGCTTTGCTTTCGAGTGGACAAAGCTGCCGCTGACTTTGCAGCGGAGGCCAAGAAAAGGGGTGCGTACTTCGATTTCAGAGAGCCCGATATTTTTCGCATCACTCCGGCAGCACTGTACAATAACTATGAAGATGTCTTTCGTCTGGTGAACGTTTTTGAGGAGATAGTTAGTGGCAATTAGAGTCACGATCGTGGGAGGTGGGTTGGTCGGGTGTTTGCTCGCCATTTTGCTTCAGAAACGCGGTTATCGGGTGCAGATCTTCGAGCAACGTTCCGATCCTCGACAGCAGGGCGCTGCTGGAGGAAGGTCAATCAACCTCATAGTCACTTCTCGAGGAATTCACGGATTGGAACAAGCTGGTATTGCCGAATCCGTTCTGAAAATTTGCGTTCCGGTTTTTGGCCGACAAGTGCATTTGAAGTCGGGTTCAGGCCTTTTTCAGCCCTACGGAAGGCAGGGGGAGTGCAACTACTCCGTCTCTCGCTCGCAGTTAAATGCACTTTTGCTCACTCAGGCAGAGGCCAGTGGAGCAGAAGTTTTTTTTGATTCGCAGTTAGAGTCTGTCGACTTTAAATCAGCAGAAGCCATCTTTTGCCAGGGGACGGAGCGACGTGTTCAGAAGTACGAACAACTATTCGGAGCAGATGGCGCCGGAAGCCGCGTGCGGGCTGCGATAGAGGCAGCTGCTCCTCAGGAGTGTGTTGTTCGGACGGAGTGGCTGGAAGCTGATTACAAAGAAATGCTTTTACCCAGTCTTGGGGGGCAGTATCAGCTCGACAAAAAAGCACTACATATATGGCCGCGCGGATCTCACATGATGATGGCCCTGGCCAATCTAGATGGCAGCTTTACGATTACTTTATATTTACCCAGGCAGGCCGGTCGCTGGAGCTTTTCGTCGGTAAACACTCCGGCAGCAGTGGGAGAGCTCTTTTCTACTGAGTTTCCTGATGCGGTATCGCTTGTACCAGACCACGTGCAGCAGTTTATGGCACATCCTCAAGGAGCTCTGGGCACGGTAAGGTGCAGCAAGTGGATCTTCGGCGGTAAAGTAGCCCTCATTGGCGATGCTGCCCATGCGATCGTGCCTTTTTTTGGACAGGGGATGAATTGCGGTTTTGAAGACTGCACTGTGCTCATGCATTTATTGGATCAAGGGATGAACTGGGAAGACGCCTTGGCTTCGTTCGACGCTGAACGCCGCCAAGATGCGAACGCCATCGCTGACATGGCAGTGGAGAACTGGATCGAAATGCGCGACAAAGTGGCGGACCCAGCATTTCAATTGCGCAAAAAAGTCGAAGCCCGATTGGAAGAAGCTCTCCCTGGTCTCTACCGATCGCGTTACGGGATGGTTGTCTACACCCGAGTCCCGTATTCTAAAGCGCAAGCCGTCGGCAGGGTTCAGGATCAGGTATTGGATCGCCTATGCGCTGGGATCGACAGCGCTGAGCAGCTCGACCTCCAAGCGGCACAGGCCATGCTTCAGGAGGCGTTTCGTAGTACACTGTCTTAGATGGCCACCCACACGCTAAAGAATGGCAGTGCCCTGACAATCGCTCCACTTGAAGTAAATGATGCCTCAGAAGCCTTGGCTTTCGCAAAGGCAGCTGGGTCCGAGTCCGAGTTTCTGACATACGGCGCAGAGGGACTTTGGCTAAGCCTTCCAGAAGAAGAAAAAGAGATTCGACGCATTCAGGACAGAAAGCGCGACGTCTTCATCAAGGGTGTCGTCCAGGGAAAAATCATTTCCGTTCTGTCCGTTTTTAGGGTGGATCGACCTCGCGTTCAACACGTCGGCGAGTTAGGTATCTCGGTTTTGCAGTCTCATTGGCATCTAGGGGTAGGGCGCACCATGTGCCAAGAGGGACTTCGGCTCGCAAAACAAATCGGCATGACCAAAGTGAACTTGCGCGTGCGAGAAGGGAACGTCCACGCCATTCACCTTTATCACTCCCTCGGATTTGTGGATGAGGGCACCACCACACGCGCCATGCATATAGATGGAAAATATTACTCTTATTTGATGATGGGCATCGAGTTTTAGCCTGCCATTGACAAGCCCTGACCCACGTATATCTATGCACCAGCATGGACGATTTTCACGCTAGCTTCGCTGCTGATTTGTCAGCTATTCGTTCGAAGTCCCCTGTAGTTCTCAACCTAACCAACTCAGTCGCGATGGATCTGTCCGCGAATGCCCTTTTAGCAGTGGGCGCCTCACCCATCATGGCGCATGCTCCTGAGGAGTTGGAAGAACTCGTCGCTATTTGCGGAGCAATAGTGATCAATATCGGAACATTGGATTCGGCGTTTGTGGAGCGCGCCACACAGCTTGCTAAACTCGCGGCTTTGAATGGCAAGCCGGTAGTTTTGGACCCTGTGGGGGCAGGAGCGACCCGGTTTCGCACCCGTGCGGCTCGGTCTCTAATTGAAACGGGTGCAGTGAGCGTTGTTCGAGGCAATGCTTCAGAAGTGGCCTCCGTTTTTGGGGAGAGCTCGGGAACCCGAGGGGTGGATTCGGTTTTAACGCCGGATCAAGTGCTTTCGGTAGCTCGTGCCGGAGCAAAGAGGGCGGGCCTTGTCGTTGCGGTAAGTGGTGCGGTCGATCAGATTGTAGGTGTCGATCGCACGGCGCAAGTGTTCAATGGAACTCCCCTGTTTACCCAAGTGACTGCGATGGGTTGCACTGCGACCGCTTTGTTGGGAGCTTTTCTAGCCGTCAATTCTAGTGCGTTTAGCGCCGCGGTGCATGCCATGGGCTTGATGGGTGTTTGCGGTGAGTTGGCCGTGGCCAAAACTGCCGGTCCAGCGAGCTTTCGCGTGGCATTTATCGACGAGATTTCTAGTCTAAATGCCAGCAACTTAGGTGCGCTTCGAGTTGAGCTTTTATGAAAGCGCACTTTGATCCCTCGCTCTATCTCATTGCAGACACCCAGTTTATGCAGGGGCGCGATCTGGTTGCTGCAGTGATGCATGCGGTTAGAGGTGGGGTGACTTTGGTGCAGTTGCGAGCAAAGGGAGCTGTGCCAACAGAGGTGCGGGACCTGGCTCGGCGCTTGATGCGGGAGCTTCAGCTAACGTCGACACCCCTGTTGATCAATGATGACGTAGAAATGGCAAAAGAGATTGGGGCAGCTGGAGCGCACATTGGGTTGGACGATATGCGCCCCGATCGCGCGCGTCGGATTCTAGGACCCAAAGCTATTTTGGGTGTTTCATTGGAAACGGATCGAGCCTGGTCGAGCGAAGATTTGAAGCGTGTCGACTATGTAGCGGCTAGTCCTGTATTTGCTACTTCTTCAAAGTCAGATGCGGCGAGGCCGTTTGGCGTGGAGGGGCTAGTGACACTTCGAAAAGTGTACTCACTGCCGCTGATCGCGATTGGGGGGATAACCCCTAAAAATGCGCGGTCCCTTTTAATGGCGGGTGCCGACGGTTTGGCTGTTATTTCGGCGATTTTGGGGGCCGAGGACCCCCAGCGCGCCGCCAGAGAGTTTGCGACACAGATCGGGGAGTTTAGGAAATGATAGCTCGAGTTTTGACGGTTGCGGGCTCTGATTCCGGAGGTGGAGCAGGAATCCAAGCGGATCTCAAGACTATTCACGCGTTGGGTGGGTTCGGGATGTCGGCTATTACCGCGTTGACGGCGCAGAACACTCAAGGTGTGCAAGCAGTTATTCCTGTCGATCCGGTTTTTGTAGCAACGCAGATTCGCTGTGTTCACGACGATATTGGAGTCGATGCGATTAAGGTAGGAATGTTGTTTTCGGTGGAGCTGATTGAGTCTGTGGCCACGTGTTTGAGAGACCTAGGGGTGCGTTCCATCGTGGTAGATCCAGTGATGGTTGCAAAAGGTGGCAGCAGACTTTTGGAGCCGAGCGCAACGCAAGCATTGATCGAGCAGGTTTTTCCTCTGGCAGGTATGATTACGCCGAATATTCCCGAGGCCGAAGTGCTCACTGGAATGCGCATCACGTCCAAGGCCGAAATGGAGAGGGCCGCAGACCAGTTATTGCGCTCAACCCGGCGTCTGGTTTTGAAAGGTGGCCATTTGGGGCAGAGTTCCCCGGCCGCTGATCTGTTTGCATCGGCGGAAGGCGAGAGGTTTTGGGTGGAGTTGCCCCGCGTCCAATCGCGTAACACTCATGGCACGGGGTGCACTTACTCAGCGGCCATTGCAACGCGAGTCGCACAAGGGTTGGGATGGGAGCAAGCTGTGCGATCGGCTCGAGACTTCGTTCAGGGGGCCATTCTTGGAGCAGCCGGTTGGCAAATGGGTCGAGGTAACGGTCCTTTGGACCATGGTTGGCAGTTTAGAAAATAAGTACTTAGAGGAAAAAAATGAAACATTTTGAACGCGGGTTTTTACTCGCCATTGTCTTTGTTTTTTGGAGTGTTCCCGCGCATGCGGCGAAGTTTTCGGAAACTGCTTGGAAGGAAATTGCGCCGATTTACGAGGCTATCCGCCAGCACCCCTTCAACCAGCAGATGGTGAAGGGAACGTTGTGCAAAGAAGCGTTTGAATTCTATTCCGCTCAGGATGCGCTGTATTTGACCGATTTCGCCAAAGCGTTGAGCGTTTTGGCTACAAAAGTAGACAGTTCTACTCACGCAGCGGAGCTCATGCAATCAGCGATGGACTGCCTGGTTTTTGAAAAGGAAATGCACGATAAAAACCTCAAGGGAGCCAAGCCGGCCGAGTTGGCGCCTGCGGCGTTTATGTATACCAATTTTCTTTTGGCTACGGCTGCGTACAAAAGTCGAGAGGAGTTGGCGGCGGCACTCTTGCCGTGTTTCTGGATTTACTTGCGCTTGGGGCAGGAGATGAAGCCCAAGACTTTGCCCGCTAATCCGTACAGAGAGTGGATTCTGTCCTATAGTAACGCCAAGTACCAAAGTTCGGTAGAAGCAATGATTCGGCTTACGGACGAACTTGCCGAAAAAGCCACTCCCGCACAGCGCAAGAAAATGCTCGCCGCGTTTGTGACTGCGTCTCGGTTAGAGTGGTATTTCTGGGACGCGGCCATGCGGCTCGAGGGATGGAAACCCTAGTAGCGAGTCCTAGTTCACTGAGTTTGGTATGATTGCCAGATGCACGCGGTCGTACGGAAGCGATTTTGGCTAGGGGTGGCTTTTCTCGCTGGGGCGGGGGCAGCGGCACCGAGTTTTGCGACGGTAATTTGCAACCCCCCACTGGCGAGATTACAAAGGGCCGAGCCTCCAGAGCTGGGGCGAGAAATAGCACGGCGAATCGTAGGTGCGGACGAATCTGTTCCAAAGCACAAGCGCGTGGAGCGTGCTTGGAAGAACGTTGTGTCCATGCGTGTGCACGGCGATCCGGTTGATGTAGCGCGGCAGAGAGCGATTCGTCTGGAGTGTTTGTTGCGAGCGATTCCGGATTTTAGGTTCGTAAAGCGGGAGCCTACGCCGGACGGTTCTCTGGTATTCGAGGCGCCGGGTCGCTCGAGCTCTACGGATAGCGAAGTTCAGTTTTTTGCCATTCGAGCTACTAACGGCGCCCTCTATCGCGGCTCGCGCGACCCGCTGGTGCCCTCCGATTGGAACCCGGAATATGAGTACGCGACTGAGCTGCGCCCCTGAGCGTGGCAATTGGATAACAATCTACCGAGCTTGCGAGGCGTACGCTCGCAATATCTGCAAGTAGACTTCACGAGCGGTTTTGTAAATCACCGTTCTTGTGTTGAGGCTTTGAGGGACGGGAGGTAGGCCAGCCTTAAGCACCATGAAGTCCAGGAGCACGTGATCCGTGCGGCCATTGGCTTCTATGAAGGGTTTTAGCAGGAGAAATTCACGATACAGCTCGGCAATGACTTCGAGTGGAGTTCCGAAGTTGACGCTGTTTGCTTTGAACAGGAGCGTTTCCAATCTCAGCGGAACTTGGCTGCCATGGGGGTAGTGAAGGCCATCCTTAAACAAAAAGGCCGTCTCGGGGTGCGTTCCTCGAATGACTCCCGCCAAGGAGGATTTCTCTAGCGGTAGCGAGTAGTAGGCCAAAATATGATTGATTCTGGTCAGAGTGGCGGAATCTAGAGGTTTCTGCTGCGCAAGTCGGGAAAGAGCCATCCAGTTAGCATGTTCCAAATAGTTCTGGTGGAAAGCCGGGTTGGTGAGAGCAGTGAGTGACGCTTCCACCTGAGTTTTGGCGATCGAACTCGCCAAATCTATCGGATTGCCCGAATCAACCCTGTGCGTTCGATTGTGGAGCAATGGGTAGAGAACTTCGCTGAGTTTGTCTATTTCGCTTTCTAGTTGTGCATCAGGACTCACTGGGCCAGCAATCCAAGAGAGTTTGCCCGTTTTAAACTGAGTGAGAAACCTGTTTCCTCCAGGAAGACTCCATTCTACCAGGTGAGGATCCTTTTGATTGTCCACGCTGACAACGCGCAAAGGAGGAAGGTTTTCTACGACCTGCAAGTAAGATTCGGGGACTAAGTCCTTTTCGGAAATCTCGAGAAAAACAGTGCTCTCATCTGGTTTTGTATAATCTCCTTTTAGGATCGCGTCTAAAGTGGGTAGCGAACGCGCACGAGTTTCTTCAGAGCAGCTCTTGCGATAGGAGCCGCCTGAACCGTACTCAGCGGACCATTCGCGGATGCTTACTGAAAAAGCCGCCATTGAGCCCAATGTGTTCAACAAAACCGCGAATTGAAGTGCCCCTTGGAGAGATAAAATACCCATGGGAAAGCCTTGGCATGGGGCTTGATTGCTTGTCAACAGGCGCGGCTATTTGCGGGAGAGGGCAAAACCTAACAGCACGGCGCCAATAGCGATACCTTCCACCATACTCGGAACTTCTCCGAGGAGAAAACTTCCCAACACTACAGTAAGTGCAGGGACGAGCGGCATGTAAAGTGTGGCGACTGAGCTTCCCAGCTTCGACACCCCGTAGCTAAACAAAGATAAGGCGACCCCTGTGGACAGGACTCCCTGGTAGAAACCGATAAAAAGGAGTTTCTCCCAACCGGCTTCTATGTGCGTGGAAAAAAAAACCAAATACACGGGTAGGTATAGCAACGCTGAATAAGTAGCGACCATGGCGGTGGCGTGGAGGGGATCGAGTTTCCACTTTTTGATCAAGAACGAGTAAATCGCCCATAAAACGCCTCCCAGAGTAAAGAGCAGATGGCCCAACGTCAGGCCCCCGTTTGCCGAGGCAGCCCATAATAGGCCGAGTCCCAATAGCAACAGCAGCAAGCCAGAAATCTTGCGGGGGCGGGGACGTTCGTTGAGGAAAATTACAGATAGAGCAAAGGTGACCAAAATCAAGGTGCCGTTGACGAACGTCGCGCCATGCGAAGCGGGGGCAAGTTCCATGCCCTTGGAGACAAGCAGCATGTAGGGAGCGCCAAAGGTCGCCGCGAGCGCTACTCCTTTCCATAGGAGTCCGCGCCGGAGAGTGATGGGCAGTAAAAACAGCGCTGCAAACGAAAATCGAATCGCCGTCAGTGCGACTGGAGGGATGTGTCCCAGGGAGAGGTGACGTGTTTGCACCATCCACCCCGCCCAAATGACCACCGCTCCCAGAAGTGCTAGGTGCGGGGCATAGTGCGCGGGGGCGGAGGGAGTGTTTTGGGGGGGTGTTTGCATGATGTGTTAAGTACTCAACCAGAGTGTTTTACACAAGGTGAGCTTGTTTGTTAGGCTTCCGGGTAGGGGCTATGGATAAGGGGGGAGAAAATGAATAAGAATCTACTTCGCAGTTTTGTGGTTTTCATGGTGGCGTTATCAGTTTCGAACGTCTTGTTGGGGAAGGAGCCTGATACAGACCTCGATGGTGTCTCTAATTTCGACGACTATTGCCCGCGCACTCCGGCAGGTAGACCGGTGTGGAAGCCAGCAGACGTAACCAGCGGGAAGGCGCAGCTGAACTGGGTGGGGTGCATTGGGGGAACGATCGAAGTGGCGGCGCGGGGGTTCAAGCCTCCCACTCGGCCGGTTCCGTTGGACTCGGCTACGCGAGCGGGTAATGTGGAAAAGTGGTTTAACGAAGCTGCTGGCGAGAAGGTGCTCGAATTTGCCGATCTGCAGGGGTGGCATGCGGGAAGGTGTTACAGTCCCGCGTCTCCAGACCGAACATTGGGGGGCTTAATGTGGTCTTATACGGACGATTCGGATGGTCCGGCGTTTGATCCTCGACGGATTCTCTGGGGGAATGTGAGTGCTTTTGTGACGTACTTCGACAAAATGAGTGCGCAGGACGAAGCGGACACTTTGGCTTACATTCGGGGGATAATTCCCACAATGAAGGAAAATCTGACTGAGGTAGACTCGGCCCTTTGCACGAGTCAGGCGAAACTATCGATCTATATCCGGCAAAAGGCGGGCATTTTATATCAAAAAGTTACCTCCGACCCAGGTTGTACCGGCTCTGATGGGGTTCCTCTGAATTACTGTTATTTTTTCAAGAAAGTCAGAGAGTAAGCCAGGTCTCTCAGGCTTGCGAGCCTGGGGAAGTAATGGTACTCATCAACTCCTTCGCGGAGAGGTGGCCGAGTGGCCGAAGGCGGCGGTTTGCTAAACCGTTATACGGGTAACACCGTATCGGAGGTTCGAATCCTCTCCTCTCCGCCATCACTTTCAATCTATCCAACCAGTTAGAAGAAAAGACAGCGGCCGATTCGGACGATGTGGACGATTAAGCTTTTGCCGATGAATTCCGATGAGAGCCCCAACACTCGAAAGGGAGCGCTATGGGGTTCTACGTCCGACCAATGCCTGGGAAGAAATCTAGTCCAAATTGGAAAGTACAATTCATCTCGTACAAGGAAGGGAAGAAAGAGTGGGATATTCCTTCAGACCGTTGGGCAGTGCTTGGCTTTAACAAGTTTATGACCGCGAAAGAGGCCCAGGCCCGCGCGCGGCAACTCAATGCTCAGCGGTATCTTAAGCGACAAGAACACCGCATCCGAAAGATGCAGTTAGATAAGCAGGCGGCTCGGCGAAGATACGAAGCCTTTCTCCCAATGGAGTTTGTGGAGGAGTTTGAAGCGCGGTTCATCCGAAAAAGAGACAGCCAAACCGAAGCCGGTGGTCGAAGAAATACGCGGGCCTTTGTAGTTTGGAATGCGGTTCAGAGAATGATTGCCACAATTGCAGTCGATCCGTCGGAGTGGTTCACCGCCACACATCAAATCTATGACTACTTCGTCGAACGAAAAATGAGCCTTAAATACTCTTGCACGGTCATAAAGATCGCAAATTTGTGGGGTTTCTACTTTTGCCGGAAACTCGCGCGGCCATTTCTTCCTGTGCCACTCCCGCGGGGATACGAAAGGCAGCGGCTAGTAGATGCTCATTATGGAAAAATAGGAATTCATCGGGCCTCGAAGCCAGTTTCTCCTGCCGATCTCAAAAAGATAAGCGGAACCATTAACCTTCACAACTTCAATTGGATCTTTCTTTCGGTTTGGTTTGGTCTGCGACCCAAGGAGATAGACTCACTTCACAACAAGGAAAGCTGGAAAGTTGAGATTTTACCCACCGGGAGAAAAGTTCTATGGGTCTATCAAACAAAGATTGTTGCGATTCCGCCAGAAGATCGGTGGAAGCCGATCCCTATAATGTTTGATGAACAATCTTTTGCTTTGGCGATTTTAGAGTCTGGAAATTTCAAACGACCGCTTGGAAGAACCATGCAGAAATATTTTGGCGATGGTGTAACCCTGTATGCAGGCAGGAAGGGATTCTCCGATCTAATGCTTTCAAAAAATCAAACCCTGGAAAACATTAGCATCTGGATGGGACATTCCACTATTCAGCGAACCTGGACGAGTTACAAACAAAGGCGCAAATTCCATGTGGAAGGGTTTTAAGGGCTTCACGTTCGCGTCATCGTCTTATCCCTCAAAACGGTTGGTTGCTTTCGGACGCTGGAGTCCGTAATTCAGTCCCATATTTATCCTGCGCGAAAACTGAGGGTTCTCATTGAGATTGAAGCGTTATGGATCTCCTCAAAATGAAATTCCAACTTATCCTCTTCTTCGGAAGCTCCGATCGCATACAGCAGCGGATAATAGTGATCCATCGTGGGATTACTAAGGCGACCATCGTCAGACTTAAGAAAATCATGGGTCAATGCGGAGAAGTCTCTCGTCAGTAACTTTTCCTTAATCCAGGTATCATAACGGACGGCCCAGTCGTAAGGCGGGGAATGCGTTTCCCAGTTAATTTCCTTTAAATTGTGAACCACGTTCCCACTGCCGACTATCAGAACGCCCTCTTCCCGCAGCTGCCGAAGCTGGGTCCCGAGCTGGTAGTGGTATTCGGGCGGCTTCGCCATATAGAGACTTAACTGCAAAACCGGAATCTTTGCTTCGGGGAAAACGTGTCGCAGCACCGACCATGTCCCATGATCCAGGCCCCAGATTTCTTTGTCAGGGTGAAGCTTCGGTTCTTCAATCAACGAGCAAATCCTATCAGCGAGCTCTGGATCGCCGGGGGCCGGGTACTGAATCTCAAAAAGAGGTTTTGGGAAGCCGTAAAAGTCATGAATCGTTTTCGGCTGTTTCATTGCCGTGATCCAGCTGCCTTCGGTCATCCAATGTGCCGAGATACAAAGAATGGCTTTCGGATTGGGACAAAGCTGACGCATTTCCCCGAGGCGTTTGGTGAATGCGTTGTCTTCTAGCGCGTTCATCGGAGATCCATGGCCTATAAAAATAACAGGTGCCTTCACAACTTTTTCCCTTCGTTGGCCGGCACGATGAGTACCTCGACTGTTGCGGTATCGGCCATATATCTAATCTAGTAACCCAGGGAGGTGGACGTGTCGAACTTCTGGGTTTTCAGGCACTTGGGTTGCCACAACCTCCCGGACATCGTAGAAAGATTACGGGACTTTTCGCAGTAGAGGGGCATTCCATCATGAGTTACAGGAAATTGTGGGTCGCGTTCGCATTGGTGGTAACACTGTCGTTCGCGGTACTCGGGTACTACGGATTTGAAGTTTACATGAAGGCGCCCCCCGTACCTAAGCGGGTGATCACTTCCGCAGGGCAGGTACTCTTCACCGGGGAGCAGATCCACGATGGGCAGAATGTCTGGCAATCCATGGGCGGACAGCAGGTTGGCTCGGTCTGGGGACACGGTGCCTACGTTGCGCCGGACTGGTCAGCAGATTGGCTTCATCGTGAGGCGGTTTGGCTCCTCGATCATTGGGCGAAAGCGCACGGGAAACCGTCCTTTTCGTCTTTGGACAGCGGCGAAAGGGCTTCGTTGAAGGACCGGTTGCAACGTGAGCTTCGCACCAATACCTACGATCCGGCGACCGGAGACCTCCTCGTAAGCGAGGATCGCATGAAGGCTATCGAAGCAGTCGCGCTTCACTACAAAAGTCTTTTCGGAGATCATCCCGATTTCGAAAAGCTCCGGCAGGCATACGCCATCCCTTCGAATAGTTTGAAGAGCGACGACCGCAAGTCGCTGCTTACCGCTTTTTTCTTTTGGGCGTCTTGGGCGTGTGTGACGAATCGCCCCGGGTCAGAGGTCACCTATACGAACAACTGGCCACCTGAGGAACTCGTGGGTAATCGTCCCACCGGGTCTACGGTCGTCTGGTCTGTCATCAGTTTCGTGCTTCTTCTGGCGGGCATCGGAGCGCTTGCATGGTATTACGTCTCCCAACGCCGCGAAGAATCCGAAAACCCACTTCCCGAAAACGATCCGCTTCTTGCTTCCTCTCCTACTCCTTCGATGAAGGCGACTCTCAAGTATTTCTGGGTCGTGTGTGCTCTCCTAGTGGTTCAGATTATTTTGGGAGTGATAAGCGCGCACTACGGTGTCGAGGGGACGGGGTTCTACGGCTTTCCTCTGGCCGATTGGCTACCTTACGCGGTCACGCGTACCTGGCATACGCAGCTTGGAATTTTCTGGATTGCGACGGCCTGGCTCGCGACCGGTCTTTTCATTGCGCCTGCTGTCTCGGGACATGAGCCGAAGCTTCAGCGCTTGGGGGTAAACTTTCTTTTCGTCTGCCTTCTCATCATCGTCGTCGGATCGATGGCGGGACAATGGTTTGCGATCCAGCAGCGGCTTGGGTTCGAGGTGAACTTCTGGGTCGGTCATCAGGGTTACGAATACGTCGATTTGGGACGGTTCTGGCAGATCTTTCTCCTCGTCGGACTATTCCTGTGGCTTTTTCTGCTGATGCGGGCACTTATGCCCGCGCTGAAACGCAAAGATTCACAGCGCCCGATTCTGATTCTTTTCACCATCGCGTCCGCCGCCATCGCGCTCTTTTATGTCGCGGGACTGATGTGGGGACGCCAAACAAACCTCGCGGTTGCCGAATACTGGCGCTGGTGGGTGGTCCATCTGTGGGTGGAGGGCTTCTTTGAAGTCTTCGCGGCTGTTGTCATCGCGTTTCTTTTCACCCGGATGGGACTATTGGGCATTCGCTCGGCGACCCGGGCTGTTCTTTTCTCTACGATTATTTTCCTGAGCGGAGGAATTATCGGGACCTTCCATCATCTTTATTTCACGGGAACCCCCACCGCCATTCTCGCTTTGGGCGCGACTTTCAGCGCACTCGAGGTCGTGCCTCTGGCTCTCATGGGTTTTGAGGCTTATGAGAATCTGACTCTCAGTCAGGCTAAGCCCTGGGTGAAAGCTTACAAGTGGCCGATCTATTTCTTCGTGTCGGTGGCATTCTGGAATTTGGTCGGTGCCGGGCTTTTCGGATTTCTGATCAATCCTCCCATCGCGCTCTATTACATGCAGGGATTGAACACGACTCCCGTTCACGGGCATACGGCTCTCTTCGGAGTTTATGGAATGCTCGGCATCGGTCTTATGCTTTTCTGCATCAAAGGACTTGCCGCGCGGGAGAAGTGGAAGACGGGAACTCTCAAGTTCGCGTTCTGGTCTATCAACATCGGTTTGGCTTTGATGGTGATCCTGAGCCTCCTGCCCATCGGTCTTTTGCAAACGTGGGCGAGTGTCGAGCATGGAATGTGGTACGCGCGCTCCGCTGAGTTTCTCCAGACAGGCGGAATGAATGTGCTCCGTTGGTTGCGGGTTCCCGGTGATACGATTTTTGCGCTCGGGGCTTTGGCCTTGGGGTGGTTTGTACTCGGCTTAAAAATGGGCTGGTCACTGGAAGGATCGCCGGAGCCCACTTTGACGAATGCTGAAGGGGTGAAAGGCGGTGAGATTGCGTGAGCCGAGCGACGCCACTTTTTGCGCTGGCATTCCGACCGTTTTTTCTTTTCGGCTCCCTGTTTGTGGTCGTCATCCTGAGCGTCTGGGTGGGGTACCAACTCAATCTGAATAACCTGCCTCCGTATTTCGAAGGAACCGTGTGGCATGCCCACGAAATGCTCTTCGGGTTTGTTACCGCTATTCTCTCCGGCTTTTTGCTGACCGCGTCGAAGAATTGGGCGAACACGCGCGGGGTCCACGGCGGTCAGCTTCTGTTTCTTTTTCTTTTGTGGGTGGCGGGACGAGCTTCGATTCAGTTTTCTTCTTTCCTTTCCCGTGAACTCGTCGCGGTAGTCGATTTGACTTTCCTGCCTTGCCTTTCTTTTTTCCTTTGGCGCACGCTTGCCCAAGGGGCTAAGAAAACGAATTTTATTTTCGTGCTGTGGCTGGGTGTGCTGTTCGTCGCGAATCTTCTGATGCATCTGGAAACACTCGAATGGACCACTCAGACCGCCCGGGTCGGTTATCTTTTGGGCGTGGATACCGTGGTGGTCATCATGGTTCTCATCGGAGGTCGCGTAATTCCGATGTTCACTCAGAACGCTGTTCCTGGAATCAAGGTTGTGAAACAAGCGTGGCTTGAGAAGCTCGTTCTCCTCGCTTCGGTAGCCTATCTTATTTCGGATCTGGTCGATGAGACCTCAAGGATTACGGCAGGCTCGGCAATCTGTGCGGGCCTTGCGAGCGTTATTCGACTTCTGGGTTGGAAGCCGCTTTCGACCAAAGGACGTCCTATCCTTTGGGTGCTTCATGTCGGTTACGTTTTTCTCGCCTTCGGACTGATCTTACGAGGCCTCGCCATCTCGATATTTCCGATGGCGGCCTCCATTCCCATCCATCTCCTCACCGCTGGCGCAATGGGAATGCTCATTCTGGGAATGATTTCCCGTGTCTCCCTCGGTCATACCGGACGACCAATCATCGCTTCCCGACCCATTGAGGTTGCTTACGTTTTGGTCGCGATCGGAGCCCTTATTCGCGTGGGAGGCCCCTTATTCTTACCACGATTTTTCATCGGTGAAATCGTGGCGGCGGCACTGCTTTGGGTCGTTGCGTTCGCAACATTCGCGGTTATCTATTGGCCGATATTGACCCAATCGCGCGCCGATGGTCTGGAGGGATGACGTATGAGTTTGTCGATCGACATTGCATTGAGCGAGGATCACCAGTCCATAGACGGATATTTCGACGCGTACCTTGAAGAAAAACGCAAACCGGGAGGCAATGCCCTTCAGTCGTTCAGGACGTACAAAGCTTCGCTGCTAAGGCATATCAAGTGCGAAGAGGATCTGATCTTTCCGATCCTCGCCAAAGCATCCGACGAGCCTGCGTCGGCGGAGGTATCCACCTTGCGCGATGAGCATCAGATCATCGTGCCGCTTCTGATGGAAGTCGAAAAGCACATCAAAGAGGGAAAAGATTCCACCTCTGTCGAACGGAAGCTCTTTGAGGAGCTGCATGAGCATAACGCCCGCGAGGAGCTTAAAGTATACGGAGCACTTGATCGCCTGCTGAGTGAATCGCAGAAACAGGAAGCCGCTGAGGCGCTCAAATCAATGCGATTCTTCCCGGACACGGCTTCGCTCCCTTAGATCTCCCTGGCAAATCGTGCTAAGCCCGAGGTATGGGAACTCTTTTTTCCGTTGGGCATTCCACCCGCACTCTTCAGGAATTTGTCGAGCTTCTGCTTGCCTACGGAATTGAGAGATTAGTTGATGTGCGGACGCTTCCGGGATCGAAACGGTATCCCCAGTTTAACGGTGAGACTCTGGAGGCGCAGCTCTCCCGTTTTTCCATTTCCTACCGACACATGAAGTCGCTCGGCGGGCTTCGACGGCCGCGTGCGGACTCTCAAAACTCAGCCTGGCGCAACGTGAGCTTTCGCGGGTATGCGGACTACATGCAAACCGAAGAGTTCAGCAAGGCGCTCGCCCGACTCTGTTCCTCAGCCGAACGAAGACGGATCTGTATCATGTGTGCCGAAGCTGTACCGTGGCAGTGCCACCGCTCGCTAATCGCGGATGCCTTATTAGTCAGAGGTTTTGAAACAATCGAAATCCTAAGCCTGACTCAAAACCGTGTTCACAATTTAACTCCGTGGGGAAAAATAAGGGGAGAAAGAGTCTACTACCCGCCTCAAGAAACTCTACGCCCACCTGACACTCAAAAAAGGCCGTTGGGACAGAGTGAGAACCTGTCTCGCCGTCGAACCGAGTAAGAGCTTCCTGGTACGGGAGCGTTTTGCGGCAACGCAGATCGTAAAGATGGCCTTCTTATTCTCCGCAAATTCCGAAATCGCGTGCGCTACGGAAAGTGTCTCGGACAAAAGGTGGATGCTGGAGCTAACGCCAGCGGTCTTGAGCTTTGCTTGTGTTTTTTCGATCACGATTCTAGCGTCATCTTTTCCTTTTCGTTGCTGGAGAGAATCGATTACCGGCTTTCTGCGCGGCTCTACATAAACGAGGTCCACGGGGCCCCTAGCAACTTTCGCTAACCTTGCGATAAAACGAACGGCTTGCGCATCGGGCGGAGATGCAGCGTCGACGGCCAGGACGACCCGAGGCTTCGACAGATCGAGACTCCGGCCTGCGGGCTTTAACACCAGAGCAGGAACGGTAGCCCTGAGAGTTGCCGTGGCGGAGAAGCTTCCGAGAAACCACAACGGAAGGCCCTTTCGGTCGTTGCTTCCGACAATAACCACGTCCGCGCCGCTGTATTTCGCGTAACGCGAGAGCAGCGACACGTGATGCTCCTTATCCGGCGAGTTCGCGTGAATGATTTTCACGGAGTCAAAGTGGAAACGGCCTTTGCACACGGCTTCGAATTTTCCGATCGCCTCCGCCGTAAGCTCGTACTTTGAATCCCGGTAGAACTGGAAGGGGAGAAGGTACTGAGACGCGTGCATCAGGGAAACAACTGAGACCTCATGGAAGAAGCCTTTTTCTGAAATGCACGGATCTGCCTGCAAAGGCCATCGAAGTTTTCTCCAAACTCCAGGGAATGATCAATTGCCACGATCGCTGACTTCATCGCACTAGCTCCTTTTTGTTTCCCCGCCTCTCAAGGCTTTTATCTTCCGCACATTTCCCACAATCCAGAGCCTGTCGTCCTTCTTCAGAACATAGGAGGAATCCGGGTTAAAATTCCGCTGTCCCTCCCGTTCCACCCCGACGATAATCCCGTTCACCTCTTCTCTTAACCCACAGTGCCGAATCGTCTTGTCCACAAACGGGGAGTTATCGGGAAGCACCAGGGACTCAAGACCGAAAGTATCTTCCTCGGACTGGTGTTCAGGAGGAAGGTCGATCTCAATTTTCGCGCGGGCCAATGCCAGCTGGTCATCGTTTCCTATAAGAGCCACACGATCGTACGGAAGAAGCGTGGCGCTGCGCCCTGGAGCGAGGATTTTCCGCCCACCACGATCGATCATCGCAATGGTCGCGCCCGTCGTTTCCTTGAGGGCAGATTCCTCCAAGCTCTTCGAGACAAGGGGCGAATGCGGGGAAACGACGAGCTCGGCCAATGTCGCGTCCCAGGGAGCAAGTGTCGGCTTTGAGTTTTGCGCAAGTTCCGCGCGCTCTTTTTCATTCAGATTGTCTAGAAAACGTCGCTCTATGGATTGATAAAGCGGCTCGGAATGCCGGCTGAAAAGAACAGCTAATGCTCCGAAAGCAATGAGAACGACCCCTGATACGGTCTGCATGTTCGTGAATTGCCCTATAACTCCGCCAAGAAGAATCACAGCGACGATGACTCTGACCGACAGGGCACCGAAATGAAGGCGTCGCAACTGCTCCAGTTCCTCGGGACGCTCGTCACCACCGGGTTTATTGCCCAGGACAATAGCTCTGAGAAAGGGAACGCAACAAGCAAGCGCCGCCACGCATACACCAATCCGGATCCATAGACCTGCATCCGATCCGCCCAGCGCCGGGAGCGCCACCCGGCTGAAAAGAAGCGAGATCGCAATGACGACGACGCTATTTAAGATCACCTTGGGCGCGTACTCACGAAAAAGAAGAGTCAGCGCGTTTCCCCCCGACCCGTTTGCCATTGCCACTTCATACCGTTGCAGTCTCTCCTGAACTGTGTCGGGGAGGTGCCGCTCAAGCCAGTCGGCAAAGGGACCGGAGAATTTGATCATATAAGGAGTGGTGAAAGTGGTGACGGCCGATACCGCGATAACAATCGGATAGAGGAAATCGCTTGTCGCCTTCAGCGTGATGCCGAGGGTTGCAATCAGAAACGAAAACTCACCGATTTGCGCAAGGCTCAATCCGGCCTGCGTCGATTGCCGGAGACTTCGCCCCGAAAGGAGCGCGCCGAACCCTGAGCCGAGAAGCTTTCCCACGACCGTCACGACCAGGATCAAAAAGATCACGCCGAGGTTGTCCTTCAGAATTACGGGATCCACCATCATGCCGACCGAGACAAAAAATACCGCTGCGAAGAGATCCCTGACCGGAATCATCAGATGTTCGATTCGCTTTCCTTCCTGGGTCTCGGCGAGAATCGATCCCATGACGAAAGCGCCCAGCGCCGGGGAGAAGCCCGCCTGAGTGGCAAGAATAACCATGAGGAGACACAGACCGATGGAGGTGATGAGCATCGTCTCATCGGAAAGAAGAGGCTTAACGCGTTTGAGGACGGGAGGAAGAAAATAAATTCCCAGTAGAAACCAAAGAAGGAGGAAAAAGCCCAGACGAGCAATCGAGAAAAGAAGCTGCGTGCCCGATGTCGCTTCGGGAGAAGCGATAATCGTCAGAACCACCATGATGAGGATCGCGGCCAGATCCTCCACGATGAGAACACCGAAGACGAGCGCGACAAATCCTTTCGCCTTAAGCCCCAGCTCCTGAAACGCGCGGATGATGATGGTGGTGGACGACATCGAGAGGATGGTGCCGAGAAAAAGGCTGTCCATCTTCGACCATCCGAGAAGTTGACCCAAAAGATAGCCCGCGCCAGTCATCGTCAGAATCTCAAAAAGCGCCGCGATGGCGGCGCTCTTTCCCACCTTCGCAAGCTTCTTGAAGCTGAACTCAAGTCCCAAGCCAAAGAGCAGGAAAATGACACCGATCTCGGCCCAGATATGAATGCTTTTGCCATCGGTGATGTGCGGAAAGAAGTGAACGTGGGGTCCGACCAGGAAACCTGCGATGAGGTAACCCAGCACTACAGGTTGCTTGAGGCGCTTAAAAAGAAGAGTCGTGACCGCAGCAGTAACGAGGATCACCCCGAGGTCCTGAATGAGCGAAGGCAAATGCACCATAGATCACTTCGTGAAAATCCATTTTCAATACGCCCAGCCCGCGCCGTAGCATAACGTCCTTAGGCATGGTCTTACTCCACAAATACTTGATTTTAAATAAGAAGGTTATTTAGCGGTCACGCCGCGGAGGAATAACTTTCCTCCGCGGCCTGCCGCTTTGGGCTCGCATCGCTCTCCGGCTGGAAAGTGACGGCGAGCACTTCAATGGTCTTCTCGCGGCCGTCGGGCACCCGATAGCTAATGGCCTGCCCCACCGAAAGGCCCAACAGAGCAATGCCGACAGGAGCCAGGATCGAAACTTTCTTGCGGGCGATGTCTGCCTCATGCGGATACACGAGAGCAACCTCATGGACCGCACCTGTATCTTTGTCCCGATATTTCACCTGCGAGTTCATCGTGACAACGGACGGAGGAATCTCCTCCGCCGCCACCACTTCGGCCCGGGCGATCTCGTCTTCCAGAGTAGGACTTGTTTGCCCGGCGCGATGCTGCGCCAAAACGGATTCCAGCCGTTGTACGTCCTCACGCGTCACATAAATTTTTCGATTGCGCTTCATATTCACTCCTTTCGTTTGGGTTGCGCCAAATAATTACGCTGCCATAGCCGGAAAATGGAGGCTCACGGGCTGCTCTCGCGGCTCGGATTCCTCGTTGAAAAGAAGGACCGGGATTCTCGCCCGTTCCAACAACTCGTCCGTAAAACCAGGGCGCAAAGCCCGGAGCAATCGGTTCCGTTTACGGCTTTTCGCGACGATGAGATCCGCACCGATCTGATCCGCGTATTCGAGCAACGTGCCTACGCCGTCATTCCGGGAGCCCTCCCGAATTTTCAGGATTCGCGGCCCTCTCACTGAGCGGCTTTGCTGGTAGTAAGAGCGAATCTTCTCGGCTCTTTCGTAAACCAGCTCCTCGCTCCACTTGTTGAAAAGTCGCATGGGTAGCGGAGTGCTCTCGGGGAGTAGCACGTGCACCGGCTCCACCACGACGTTTCGGTTCACAGTTAACTCATCGATCAAACTTTCGATCGACTCGTTTTCCTCCGAGTGTGTGTCCACGTCGATGGCCCACACTACTACGGTGGGGCAAAGCTCTTCGAGCACTCTGCCGACCTGAGTCTCCGCCGGTTTCCATTCCGGAGAGTCCACGGGATGATTAGTAATCAATTCCAAATGAGGCATTTCAATTCTCCTTTTTAGGTTGGGGAGCGCTTCCCCAAAAGGAAAGCGCTCCCATTGTTGCTTACCAGCGGAACACTGCCGCTATCGGCGAGGCCGTGGGCATCGCCTCCTGGGGAAGCACGTACGCCTGGCCCTTTCTCACGATGACCTCTTGCGCGATATCATCTAGGACGTCGTCCCCGATGCTTCCGCTTGCTGGGTCCCGCAGCTCGATTCTGCCGTTATCCCGGTTGAGTAGTCCGAACTTCTGGGCTCCCTTGGAGACCAGAAGGGAAGACACTCTACCTTCGACCGAGCCTTTCGCGATCTCGTGCAGATTATCGCTGGCCTTGTCCTTCGTTTTTTCCTCGAAGTACCTTTCGCAAAGAGCGATTTCCGACTTGACGAAAATCCTCTCCGCAATTGGCCACGTTCTTTGATGAATGACATCCCGCCTGTGAGGCAGTGATGCCATCACTCCGTGCTCATTCAGGTACGGATAACAGTTCATGTTGCGGTAAATCCGATGCATGAACGGCGTGCCGACCAGAATCAGCGGGCTCGATTCTGTGTGCAGACGGCTCCATATATGGGGCTCGGTAAGCTCAATGAATCGGGTCACCCGGCTTAAGGGACGGAACTGCACGGTCGCATTCCGACCATCGCGTCCCCTAGGGACTTCGATTTTCTGGGCTTTGCCCGATGTTCCTTTCACCTCGTCGTCGTAGTCAGCATCGAAGCTAGCCAGGAGCTTCACGCCCTCGCGGTTTCCTTCGTAGAGCGATATCTGCCTTTGGCTTAAAGCCAGGGCAAAATAGCGTTCCTGCTCCTGGATGACTTTGAGCAACGGCTTCAGGTGAAACGTTTCCGCAACCGTCACTAGCTCGGGCGTCCTTTCGGTGACCGGATACACCCCCGCAGTCGTGAACGAGCGAAATAGCGCCATCGATTGCGTGTGCGACGGAGGCTTCGAGAGAATTTCCGGTACCTCCCGCATCGGCTCAAGAAGAAACCGCGCACGGTGGCTCGGGAAATTCCGCTTGATAACCGCATTCGCCTCTTTGACGAGGCCGTTCCATTTGCTGCGGATGGCTTGGGGATCGCGGCCCTCTTTCGTCATATCCAGATACAGCGATACGCAGGGGCCGGGCTGATCTTTCAGCAGTTGCGGAAGATCGTTTGTCTGAAGCATTCTCATTGTTCTTACCTCCTGTCGCTTGTTTGAAGTTCGTTACCTGTTGAATCCAAGGTAGCAACTTCGGAGGACCGCCGATAATGCAGAATATTCACAAAGGTCTTCGATTAAATCGAAGACCTGTAAAGGTGTGTCTTATTTGATGGAAAACGACTGAATCAGTTCCGAAGCGACAGGGTTAGGGATATGCCGACGAATGGCCGTGAGCCATACATGCTCGGATATTCCCTTGAGCGCTCCGATTTTCACAAGCGCGCCGTCGTGGAGTATTCGCTGCACGCTTTGTTCGGCGACCGCGATAAGCGCATGGCCCGAGAGGGCAAGCCGCTTATCGAGCTCGGCTTCCATGCTGTCCCCGATGATCTTCGGCGCCAGGGATTTGGACTCGAAAAACTGCTCGATATCGGAGCGGAGCTTGCTGTGCCGGCTGGGAATGATGAAGGGCTTGCCGTTCAAGGATTCCGGAAAGCCCTTCTTCAATGACGCAAACTTCGGCGCTCCGCAGATGATAACCGGCATCTCACCCACGCTTCGACTGTAGAACTGCGATCGTGGAGCAATGGGCGCCGGTGAGTTTGCGATAATCAGATGAAGGTGATGCTGCTGAAGCTCTCTTAACAAATCATCCACTCCGGCTTCTATTACTGAGATGTAACAGTCACTAATCTCATAGGCGCGTACTACAAGCTGATGGACAATATCTTTCGGCACGCTGTCGAGTGCTCCAATCTGAAGAACGATCTTCCTGGAGACCGCCCCGCCTTCCTTGGCGCTTTCCTGCAGCTCACTGCCTAGGCGGAAAATCTCGGTGGCATATTCCAGAACGTGCTGTCCAAAGGGCGTAATCGTCAGCCGCTGCTGCTGCCGGGTGAATAGAGGATGCCCCACGAGTGACTCAAGTTGTTTGAGCTGGGTGCTTAACGCGGGTTGACCCAGGCGAAGGCGCCGTGAAGCCTTTGCGATGCTTCCTTCGCGCGCGATCACGAAAAAGTAGTAAAGATGATGGTAGTTAAGCCACTTCACTTCCAAGGTTTAACATGGAAGGGCAAATTGGGAAAATCGGGGCGGGTCTCGACCAGAACCCCTAATAACCCCCAAGAACCCCCCGGGGGTTTTAAGAAAAAAGTTGACTAAGAAAAACGGGGTTTCTCTCGAACCTCCGAGTTTGTGCGTGCGGAGAGAATCGCTCTCGAACCTTTCCATTTTTTTTAGCGTTTTTTAAAACCCCCCGGGGGTTGGTAGGCGACAAATCCATGCTAAGAGGAGCAACCGGGTAGACTATGCGTCACGAGTAACTATCGGTTATTGTTTAATTGACGTTTTTTATCAGTGACTTGGAAAAGAGCGGTACTATACCTCTCCTCTCCGCCACTTAATCTTAATCTAATCTGAGAAGTAGTTTCATTTTCGAGGATTCTCCCGAATCCAACGAATCAGTCCCGAAAGCATCCTACCGATAGTCTCAAGCTGCTCGTACATCTCTCCAAAGTCCCACTCGGGCTGAATTTTTTCCAGAAGATCTAGTATCGCCACGCACTCGAAAACAGACCCTTTCGATACCCGCCAGAAGTTCAATTTATCGGCTGGAGTCTGCCTAGACGTGCCCTCGGCCAGATTCAACACGATTGATTGACTAGCCCTTCGCAATTGATCTCGAAGCTCCCGAAGTTTGGTTGTTAGCGGTGTTTTTGCAAACCTCTGAATTCCATGGTTTTCTTAACGATAGAGAGGCATCAGATGACGGCAAAAGACGTGGTTTGCGGAATGACTGTTGAGATGAACGGCCCCTACCAGCATGTTCATGGGAAGGAAACGTTTCACTTCTGTTCCGCACATTGCCTTGCGAAGTTTCGCGCCAACCCGGAGAAGTACGCGAACAAGGCGACCGTGGCAGAGAAAAATTTGGAAGGGCCGAACGACTCCATTTACACATGCCCGATGCATCCGGAGATCCGCCAAAAAGGACCAGGAAGTTGTCCAAAGTGCGGAATGGCGTTGGAGTCCGTCGAAACCTCACGCGAGGAGGGACCGAATCCTGAACTTGTAGACATGTCGAGGAGACTTAAATTCGCAACTCTGTTCACATTACCGCTTTTCATTCTTACGATGAGCGAGATGTTCCCCTCTCCTGGCGTGCACGGCTGGTTTAGCGCTGCCTACTGGAACGGAGTTCAACTTCTTCTTGCTACACCGGTTGTTATCTGGGCAGGAGCACCTCTCTTCGTACGCGGGTATGAATCTTTCAAGAGTATGAATCTGAATATGTTCTCGCTCATCGCTTTGGGTGCTGGAGTTGCCTATTTCTACAGTGTTATTGCCTCTGCATTCCCCGAGATTTTTCCTCCGTCTTTTCAAAATCCCCATACGGGTTTGGTGGGTGTCTATTTTGAAGCCGCTGCCGTCATCGTTACGCTTGTTATTTTCGGTCAGGTTCTGGAACTGAAGGCCCGGGCCCAGACCAGCGGTGCCATCAAAACGCTGTTGGGTTTGGCCCCAAAGTTCGCGCGCAAAGTGAACGCCGACGGATCGGAAGTGGACATCGACCTTCGCCACATTCAGCCCGAGGATCACCTGAGAGTTCGGCCGGGGGAAAAGGTTCCTGTAGATGGACAGATCCTTGAGGGGAACAGTTCGGTCGATGAATCCATGATTACAGGTGAGTCTATTCCCGTGGAAAAAGCAAAAGGAGATTGCGTTATCGGCGGCACAGTGAACGGAACCGGCAGCCTACTTATGGTAGCCCAGAGGGTGGGTTCGGAAATGGTTCTTTCACAGATTGTAAGGCTGGTAAGCGAAGCCCAGCGAAGTCGAGCTCCTATACAGCGCTTAGCCGACGTGGTCGCCTCTTACTTCGTTCCCGCCGTAATCGGGATCGCGGTTGTGACGGCGATTGCTTGGGGAGTCTGGGGGCCGGAACCAGTGATGTCATACGCCTTTGTGAATGCGGTGGCGGTGCTCATCATAGCTTGTCCTTGTGCATTGGGACTTGCGACTCCAATGTCAATCATGGTGGGAACAGGTAGAGGTGCCCAAAACGGAGTTCTCATTAAGAATGCTGAGGTTCTCGAAACCATGGAAAAGGTAACCGTACTTGTGGTCGATAAGACGGGTACTCTGACGGAAGGGAAACCAAAGCTCCTTTCGTATTTTTCATTACCTGGTGTCGATGAGAGGGAAATGCTTGGCCTCATCGCAATTGTCGAAAAGGCGAGTGAGCACCCCTTGGCCGCCGCCATCGTCGAAGGGGCAAAGGAGAGAGGCGCAGACCTTACCCTGAGTACGGAGAACTTCGAATCATTCACCGGCATGGGGATCCGAGGCCGCGTAGGAAGTAACGACGTGGCGGTGGGTAATCAGAAGCTACTTGAAAAGCTAGGAGTCGATCCGAATCCCCTTTTGGGGCGAGCTGACTCGGAAAGTCAGAACGGCAGAACGGTCATGTTGGTAGCCATCAACAATAAGCCCGCAGGAATTGTCGCTGTCGCAGACCCGATTAAGTCTACCACTGCAGATGCGATCGCAAAGCTAAAGGAAGCAGGAATTGGGGTTGTGATGCTGACGGGGGATCACAAGAGTACTGCGGAAGCGGTCGCACGCAAGCTTGGTATCACCCAGGTTCATGCAGGTGTGCTACCAGAGCAAAAAATTGCAGTGGTCAAAGAACTCCAAAGCAAAGGTAACATCGTTGCGATGGCCGGGGATGGAGTGAACGATGCCGCGGCACTCGCACAAGCTAACGTTGGCGTGGCAATGGGTCAGGGAACAGATGTCGCTATGCAAAGCGCCGGAATCACCCTTTTGAAAGGTGACTTGAGGGGCATCCTACAGGCGAGAAACCTGAGTCGGGCGACCATGCGAAACATTCGACAGAACCTGTTCTTCGCCTTCATTTACAACGCGCTCGGAGTGCCGGTTGCGGCCGGGATTCTCTATCCGCACTTGGGAATTCTATTAAGTCCCATGTTTGCAAGCGCCGCCATGAGCCTTAGTTCCGTATCGGTTATCGCAAATGCTCTTAGGCTCCGAAGGGTTAGGTTATGAAACGGCTTCTTCTCTTGCTCTTCATTTGGGGGTTTGCTCCCGCGGTCGAAGCTAAGACGGTCCACTACGAGCTCACCGCACGGAAGAAAGAGGTGAATCTAAGCGGAAAAGAAACCGTCGACTTCGCGATCGCCATTAACGATCAGATCCCAGCTCCTACTTTGGAATTTACCGAAGGAGATGACGCGGAGATCCTGGTAAAGAATGAAGTTCCCAATCAGGAACTCTCCATTCACTGGCATGGAATTTTATTGCCCCCCGAAATGGACGGCGTTCCCTACGTGACGACACCTACCATTCGTAATGGAGAGAGTCTGACCTTCAAGTTTAGAATCAGGCAGTCGGGCACCTATTGGTATCACTCTCACACAAACGTACAGGAGCAGAAGGGCGTCTATGGTGCGTTCATTATCCATCCAAAAGTAAAACCATTTCCCTACGATAAAGAGGTCGTCACGGTGCTTAGTGATTGGTCGGACGAGAATGCCGATTCTATCCTGAAAAACTTGCGGAAGGATGGGGACTATTACCTTTATAAAAAAGGAACTATGCGATCCTGGCTGGGAGGGATTCAGGCGGGTTCGCTCGGAAACTTTCTCTACAATGAGTGGACCCGAATGGGCGGCATGGACTACTCCGACGTTGGTTACGACGCATTTCTTATCAATGGCAAAAAAGACTCGCAGCTTCTCACGGCTCTCCCGGGAGAAAAGATACGAATCAGAATTATCAACGCCGCTGCCTCGACCTATTTCCATGTAACTTTGGGCAAAACTCCGATGAAAGTCGTTTCTGCGGATGGAGTGGATGTCGCGCCTACCAATGCGAAAGAACTTCTGATGGGAATGGCCGAAACCTACGATCTACTCTTTCAAATTCCAGAGCACAAAAACTACGAGCTAAAGATAATGGCTCAAGACGGAACCGGAACAGCATCCGGTTGGATTGGGATCGGAGAGAAGGTTCCGGCTCCGGTTAAACTTCCTCCCGACATGTACGCCACCATGGACCATGGCGCCCATAGCGGCCATGAGGGACATGGGGGGCATGAGGGGCACATCATGCCCGAGAAGGGTTCTGGACCCATCGTCAGTACTTTAACGGTGGATGATCTGAGAGCTCAGAAGAACACCGAGCTTCCCCAAAGTGCCAAGGTTACTGACTTAACTCTCAATCTCACCGGCGATATGGAGCGCTACGTTTGGCATATCAACGGGAAAACGATTAGTCAGGATAGAAATATATCCATCAATGAAGGCGAAGTTATTCGTTTCACTTTCGTAAATGGGACGATGATGCATCACCCGATGCATTTGCACGGCCACTTTTTCCGGGTGTTAAACAAGAATGGAACGCACTCTCCATTGAAACACACCGTAGATGTTCCGCCGCACGGAAGAAGAACCATAGAGTTTTTAGCGAACGAGCCCGGAGAGTGGATGCTCCACTGTCACAATCTGTACCACATGAAGAACGGCATGGGGCGGATCGTGAAGTATTTGAGCTACACGCCACGGTCTGAAATAGCCCACCTTCAGCACCACGACCCGCACAACCATGATCACACGTACTTTTATGCCATGACGGAAGCCGCAACCAATCACGCTCAAGCTTATCTGCGCATCTCGCAAACTTGGAATCAACTCGAAGCACGCGTCGAATCCAGAAACTCAGAAGGCAGAAATTTTTCATTCAAAGAGCCATGGGAAGTCGAAGGGGATCTCTTTTACAGAAAGTGGTTCAATCAGTTTTTTAATATCGTCGGGGGAGCAACGTACTTCAATGAGAGCCCGAGAGCGGTAATAGGCCTGAGCTACATGCTTCCATTTCTCATTGAGACGCAGGCTTTAGTCGATCACAAAGGGCAGTTTCGATTCGACATAGAGAAACGCTTTCAATGGACTAAAACCATTTTCAGCGATGTTGATCTAACTTGGCGCCCAGGCCAAAGCGGAACGATTGAGAGCCCATTAGAGTTTGAGGTTTCGCTGATGTACTCGCCGGTTTGGTCATGGGCTGCGGGCCTAATGATGACCGATCACGCTCTTGGAGCTGGCATCCACGCTCAATTTTAAGAGGAACCGTATTGGAACAAAAAACACAGCCACAGACCTCTAAGCCAAAGGGAACAGACGTTCCCAGCAGCGAAGACCTTAAGGCATGTTGTGGCGAAGACTCCTGTGAGTCGACGGACAAGAAATGGGTGCTCCTAAATGGAAATGGGACAAAACAGTTAAACGAATCTCAAGGTTTCATTATTAAGCTCACAGGAAATCAACAGAGCTATGCCATTTCAATCGATAGCCAGAGTTCGAAGATAGGAGGTCTGTGTGTCCTCGTAGCAGGCAATCACAACGCGATTAAAATAACGTCTAATGCGGGGATGGGACGACTTGTCTATTCGGGTTTGGGAAACCAGTCCGCCGGCTTGATCAGTTTTACCAATCCTTCTCAGGCGCAAATTGATGAAGCTCAAATTCAGCTTCGTGGCAATGAATCCTCTTTGCAATTTAGCGGCGCCGCCGCATGCCCCGTCGCAAGACGTACTCCCAATGCTGGTTATGTATCCTGTGATTGATTCTGATTTCGCTGGCATCGACTATTAACCTGGTTTCCTGATGCCAAAGCGATCAATTTCTTGTGATGGCCTACGATCGCAACTAAAATCGTATCGGCATCAAGAAAAGGGCCCACATGAAAAAGCACCTCGTCTATGACATTCCGACTCGAATTTTTCATTGGTTGTTTGCGGGGCTTTTTCTATTTGCTTTTTTAGTTGCGAACCTGACCGACGACGAAACCCCTTTTTTTACTTACCATATGGCGGCCGGTTTACTGCTCGGTTTTGTAGTGTCTTTGCGCCTTTTATGGGGCGTGGTGGGTACCAGATACGCGCGTTTTTCGTCGTTCGTTCTCCACCCTCGCGAGTTATTCAACTACTTTCAGGGAGTCGTTCGCGCCAAAAGACAGAGTTGGACCGGGCACAATCCCGCGTCGAGCTGGGGCACCTTGGCGATGTTGGGGTTTGCCCTAGCACTTGCCGCCACAGGTTATTTAATGGGTGCTGGGCAAAAGGAAGCGTTTGAGGAAGTACATGAACTCCTCGCCTACGGTTTTCTTTTGGTTGTGGTTGCGCATGTGCTGGGATTGGCGGTCCATTTATACCAACACCGCGATGGTCTATATTTAGCCATGATAAATGGCAAAAAATCTCAGGTGGCAAACGCATTTCCCATTAAGAAGCATTTCATCGCCGGTGTTTGCTTTTTGATTTTGGTTGCTGCTTTTGCGCTTTATTTGAAGTCAGGACTAGACGCAGAGAGAGGGACTATTCAGTTCTTAGGGAGAACCCTCACGAAAGCCAGCAAGTAACACCCACGAAATGTTCGTCTATTTTTGTTCTGTTTGAATTTCAAAATTAAAATACTTTTGGTGCACAGCCATGCCATCTTGCTGCCCAAAGTACAAGGAGTTGCGCAGGTTTTGAATTTTTCCGTTCTCTCGTTCGAATCGCGTACCACCCAATATTTTTGCGCCCGGCGGCAGCACGCGGGCCAGGTCAACATGCCCCAACCCTTGGAGGCTCACAATGGCTTTCACAGGCCCGTTTTGAATGAGGCGCAGGTGCCCCAACTCAAAAAGTGAAAATACAAATGCAGCATCCTGATCTTCGAGCTCAGGGGCCTTTGAAAAATCAATATCTGGACCAGTGTAAAACAGCGCAGATATCTCATTTTGACCCGATCGGGGCATAGGCACCTTGACCAAAACAGGCGTTGTGGCAGCGATGTCCCCGCTGGACAAAGAGTTTTTACCGAGGTTTTCAAAACACCTTGGCTCTTGTGCCTCAGAGCTCGAATAAAAAACCAACCACAAAAACAGTGAAAGTAGGTGAATGAAAGGGAGCATTTGACCTAATGATAACCGACGGTCAAACGAACTCAAAAGTTCTTCTGGTTGCGACCCACCACACTGCAGCCATAGCCGCAAAGCCTGCGCATACTGGTGGGGAAATCGTCCTAAGTGCCTGAAACTGATCCAGGCCCAATAAAGTAGGGTTATACAATTGAGTTCCAAGAAACACAGCGCTGAGGCCCAGCCAAGCGACATTCAAAGTTCTCGGAGCGCGTAACGCCGCATCCAGGAGGTACATCGCTGCCGGTAGCATCAAAACATAGTTCTGAAACCACACCATGGGAGAGGTCAAAACAACCAGGATTCCAATTAAGGGCAGAACGAAAGGGGCATTTCGCCAACGAGTACAGAGCGCGAAAGAGACAATCGTTCCCAATAAAAAGAAATACGCACTCACGTTTTTCAGTGAGGGAATCCAGCTCACCAATAGACGACAAAGTCCGAAGTTCTCCGGCTTCTCAATGTTAGCCAGGTGCATCAACGGAGCAAACTGGAGGTACTGTCGGTGATGATCCATAAAAGCATCCCCACCAAAAACTAGGGCGTACACCATTGAAAGCCCCGCTAAAGTCGCAAAACATGAAAAACTAAGGCCAGCCCAGTGTTTGCGATCCGAGGCTGCATAAACCCAGGGCAAAAAAATCACATTGGTCGGTTTGAGCAAAACCGCTCCCACAACCATTGGCCCCTGCAACCACGAGCGGCTCAATGGCGTCAAAAGCAACACAAGAAAAGTAATGAGATTGTATTGTCCGTAGGCCAGCTCTCGAATCCAAGGTCCTAGTACAAAGAAAACACTCGCCAATGCAAAACGCCACTTTCGGCCACTAGGCAACAGACGCCAAATTAAAATAGGCAAAGCAATCACGTTGAGCAGATCCCAAAATGCGTAAAAGAACGGACGCGGCCAAAAGTAAAATGGCAGAAACAGCAGCGTAGCCAGTGGCGGCTTAGTGTGCTCAGAGCCGTTGGGTTGAAAGTACACTGGGCTGCCTTCAAAGGAGGCCTGCAGCGCCCTGAAAAAAATTTCGATGTCACCTCGAAAAAAGGGGTGGGCAATTAGAGGGGCGACCGCGACGATAAAGATAAAGAAGGAACAGGCCCCCCCACTCAAATATACTCGCCATTTTGTCGTCGGTGCATTCAACCAAACCTAGGTAGCGCGCCCCGCAAGCGACGTCAACATTAGTCAAATGTAGCACTTCGATTCGGCACGGCTAGATTTTGTTGCGGTTTACTTCATCAGCAGCCCTCTTTCAGGCCCGTCAATAGCGGCACGTTACCTGCATTAGCGTGCTTCACAAAGGAGATACACAATGCAAAACACCGAAAAATTGATCGACAAAACTGAAAAATCCGCTGGTCGCGTAGTGCGCAATATTCGAGATGAAGCAGAAAACGCCATGGAAACGGCCCAGGAATATGGGCAGATGGCCGTTGATGAAAGTCGTACGTGGATTCGGCGCCACCCAGGTCAGTCCTTGCTGGCAGGGTTTGGAGCCGGGTTGCTGGCCGGATTGCTTATCGCGCGTAGGTAAACCATGAGAACCCAGCTCCGCCCCAATGAAGACCAAAGTTTGGCTGCGCTCGTCAGGGAAATTGTTGATGACGCACAAACAATTCTTCGCCGGGAAATTCTGCTCGCAAAAACCGAGTTCCGAGAAGAGTGGTTGCAGGGAAAACGGCTACTCACCCTAGGTGCTATGGGCTTAGTTTTCTCATTCTACGGAGTGGGACTACTTGCTTTGGCAATCAGCCAACTTCTCATCACTTCGGGTTTTGAGTTTTGGGTTGCCTACGGCCTTTGCTCTTTGGTTTTCGTCGCGGTGGGGACTGGGTTCTTTATTGTTTTGAAACTTAACGCCAAACCAAGAAATGAGAGGACTTTACATGCAATTTTCCAAGAAAGATGAAAAAGAAACCATTCGAGATGAAATCGAATCGGCCAAAGACAACCTGACAGAAAACATCCAAAACATAGAAAAGCAGGTGAAGCGCAAGTTTAAAGAAGCGGGGACGACCATTCGTCAGTTGAACCCCGTCTATCAAACAACAAAATTTCCGTTTACCGCTGTTGGTACAGCACTAGCCACTGGGCTTGTGGCTTCGAGAGCGTTTTCCCATAGTCCTCAAAAGAAAACCGGACGCAGCACACAAAGACCACCTCTGATGAGCAGCGTTTTTCATTTTTTTGAAGACGAAATTGACTCGGCCAAAAAACTACTCGTTCTAGGAATAATTTCTGCTGGAATAAAACTGTTTACCTCGAATGAGGTAAAAGGAGGATCCCATGAATAAAATCATCACTGCTCACTTTCGAAACACGACTGACGCATTTGTGTTTGCGCTGATGGCGTTGTTGAGCTGGTGTTTGTACGGCTTTGTGATGGTGGAGATGAGCCGAAAGAGAATTCTCCCCGCTCTAAAGGCAGAAGAAGAAGACCGAAAACGGGCGTCTTTGGGATAGATCTTGGCATCCGCACTGCAATCTCCAGCTACCAGAAGGAGAGAGCATGCGGAGCCAGGTTTTTCAGGGTACGGAATTCAGACTGTTTAGGTTTCGAAAATCGTCCATGTATGCGCGGGCGGTTGAGTTCTACAAGGAAGTGGGGTTGCTGTGTTTGGCGTTGCCCGCAGAAGGAACGACGCACCTCACGAATTCGCTGAGGCGTTCCAGCCAATCTCTAGTCCTTAATGTCTCTGCAGTACGTGCCTCGGACGAAAAAAAATTAAACCAAAAGCATTTGTTATCAGCCAAGGGCGCATTGACCGAGTGTGCAGTTACCTTGGACCTGCTTCTTGAGGAAATGTTTTTTGAAGAATCGCAGTTGCGCCCACTTTTCAAGGTGCTTGTGGAACTAGAGTGCACTTTATCAGGGTCCATACACTCCATCGAAAAGCGCACGCCGCTTTAGCGTGAATGGCGGGCAGCATTCCCTACTGTTTTAGGAGGGTTTGTGCAGGAAAATTTGTAAGTAAGTACGGAATCTGTTCGGTTTGAGTTTCAGAAGTGGGCGGTGTACGGAAACTCGGTAAGTTTTGCAGGTAAGGCTTACGAGCTTTGTGCGAAACTACCAAGGGACGCCTCTGCATCTCTAAGAGACCAGCTCAGGCGAGCGTATCAATCAATTTCGCTAAACATCGCAGAGGGAAGTTCACGTTACCCCACGAAAGATAAGACCAATTTTTTGAGAGTCGCAAGAGGGTCGGCATTTGAATGCGTTGCCGTTTTGGATTTATTACGGGAACTAAAGCTTACAACTGAGGATTTAACCCCTCACTATCAGCTTCTCGAAACAATTGGAAAGATGCTTTCAGGGTTAATTGGCTGGCTAGAAAAGAATCGTAAAAATCTGTGATTTTAGGATTAATGATTAATCCTTAAGGATTAATCATTAATAGTTATCTGGCGGAGAGGGGGGGATTCGAACCCCCGAATGTCTTGCGACATTAACGGTTTTCAAGACCGCCGCGTTCAACCACTCTGCCACCTCTCCGGACTGTTACCGAAGGGCCATTCTTGTGTTATCGTGGCCGCGTGAATGACCCAAGTGCGGTAAGCGAGAAGTTCGCCTTTCCTTGGCCTATTTTCAAGCTGGTTTTAGAGGGAACCTCAATTCTCGATGTTCCCCGTCTTGAATTGCGGTCCATGGAAGAAGCGACCAGTTTCATCAAGGCCTACGGGTACGACCCCAACGACCCGGCAGACATTGATTTGATTTGGAAGTTCTTCGATGAGTCTATCGCCTTTATGGAAAAGTCCTTGGCTGACGCTGAGTACCCCAAAGTCCCAGAGCACCTGCGCAGTCGCAAAATCATCGGAGATGTCCGTAGGCTACTGCTCTTGGCATCCGATCGTGCTGGCGGACCCGATCAGCTGTTTAGCTGTGCAATCTTGCGGGTGATGCACATTCTCATTCACGTGGCACACGACCCACGACTTCATTTTTTTGACCAAGCCCAAAACCAGGTTTTAGGTCGCTTGGACGACTACCTTTATACCGACAGTGCCAGCGGGGCCACCTATTTAGGGGGCTCGGAAAATAGCGACCGCATTAAATTGTTATACTTCAAGAAAAAAGATCGAAAAGATCGCGAGCGTGAAATTGTAAAGCTCTTGCACAAGTCCAATAATCTGGTCGAAGAAATTTACGATCGCATCGGATTTCGCCTCGTCACCGAAACAAAGTACGATGCAATTCGAGCAGTTCGGCTCTTGTTGGAAAAAAATATTATCAGTGTTCCCAATATCCGACCGGGACGATCTCGCAATCGTCTTTTCGATCTCGGCCGCCTTCAATTTGAAATAGATAGAATCCACGCGCACATTCGCAAAAGCGGCGAGTCCGCACCGTATATCGAAAAAATGATTAAACGCTTGGAGAGCCGGATAGGTTTTAGTCGCCTCGGGCGGAGCTTGATTAATCCCCATACCAGTGAACACTACCGCGCAATTCAGTTCACGTGTCGAGAGCTGGTCAAAGTTAAAAACCCGCTGTGGCAAATGTACACAAAGCTCAAAGGGCCCTTGGAAAACTTACACGGCGGTTCTCAGGTCTTAGCCGAGGCGTTCAATCAAGAGGCTCCCCCTCAGTACTCGCATGTTTTTTTCCCTTACGAGATTCAAATCATGGACGTAAAAGCCTATGCCGATAGCATTTTCGGCAAGAGCAATCATGAAGAATACCGCCGCAAACAACTCGAAACAGCACGCGATCGAGTGTTTGGACGCGGCATGTTGAGCCGGTAGTTTTTTCCGCCCTCTCAGATGCTATAATGATCCCCATGTCATCCGAACGGCGATTTTTCCTGGGGATAGGTGGAGAACAAACAGGACCGTTTTCGGAAGACGAGGTGCGCTCTAAAATCCTTTCGGAGGAGGCGACCGCCGAGACTTTGGTCTGGTACGAGGGCTTGTCCGAGTGGCAGCGACTGGACCACGTTGCCTTTTTTCAGCCCTATCTAACCGCGCCCAAGGCACCTCAGTCTGAAACACCGCTAGAATCACCCGCCGGCGATTCGCCGAGGAGTACGGGTGGTGAGCGCCCCCCGATCGCACGATTGGAACCGGTGTTCTCGGCAAGTGAAGCTGTATTTTTTCGCCCAAAAGGCCCTCGTCCTCAAGTCCTCGCCATCGGAGCGGCACTGTTGTTGTTGGGGCTGGGTCTTTTTTGGTATCTAGACGACGGGGATTCGGACGGTTTTGTTGTTCCTGCGCCTCAAACAAAAGCCGGTACTTCCCGTGCGAGTCGCCTGACTAAGGCCGATTCCGAATACCTGCTCAACCCGCTCGCGATTCCCGAAGATTTGATGCGGCTGGTCGACGAGGACTCCAAAGACGAAGTCGGCCTAAAAGCTGTTGCAGCTTTGGAGAGTATATATAAAAAACGGGCAAAGGCGCCTGAGCTTGGCAAGCTCTACATGAAAATCGGCAGATTCTCTGAAGCGGCCACCACTTTTGAAAACGCTAAGCTCTACAAGGATGCGGTTCAGGCCGCTCTTGAGGGGTATAAAAATGCAAGCGTACGCACTGAAAAACGCGCGCTTTTGACCAAGGCCATTCGGCTTTTGACTGGACCTGCGGAAGATATCCCGGGTGCGATTTCGCATATTACGACGCTCGAAAAAGAGTTTCCTCATGAGCCGAACCCTTTCTCCTATTACCTTTTGTCAGAAGAACGGAAAATCGCCGATCTGTTCCACCGTACGAGCTACTTTTTTGTCGAAAACATCATCAACCACATCAAATCGGAGTTTCCCCAGGTTCGCCTAGAAACTCGGCCGATCGTCAGTGTGGCCAGGCAGAATAAGGGCTTTTACCGCATTGTCGGGAAGTATAACGGCACCGTCCTGCTTCATTTGGACAAGCTCAAGGAGATTCAGTTTGAATATTGGATGTCCTCGGGGGAGTGGAACCTGGTTGGGACCAACATCACTTCTGAACGCCAGGCCTGGGCAAAAATGAACCGCGCCAAACTCCAGTCCCAAGCTCAGTCCGGTAAGGCCCTGCTTGTTTATCTCGAAGGCGTTATGCGGGCCCAATTTCCTCAAGTAGGCCTTCATGAGAAGGTCAGCCAAGAAGACATGTCCTCGGCAGCGCGGGAAACAGCCACCGCCAAGTAGGTGGGTTTCTAATTGCAAAAAAATCGTTAAAACCGTAGATTTCTCGCCATCTTGGGCAACTTATACAACGGAATCTATTCTCGGGTAGACCGGCTCTGGCAATGGATTGCCGAGACGCTTTTTGTGCGTTTCGAATTTGATTTTCCGCTAGAGGAACTCAAAGAAAAAGTCCAAAGCAGCCGGCTCATTTTCGCCATGGTCGACGGGGGCCTGATCGACTGGTTCATACTCTCCAGCTGGTGCCGAAGCCAAGGATTGGGCGCAGTCTCTATTGTAAATCGAAAGCGTATCTTGCTTTTTTCGTTTCCGGCGGCGCTGTTTCAATACCTTCTGGGCCGAGTTCAATATGCTGACCTGTTTACGAGCACCGATAAAGTACCTCGCCTTATTTGTTTGTCGGGAAGAGAACGGAAAAAACTCTCGGTCCCAACCCCTACCGAAGCACTCCTATCGGACATTTATGCTCGAGCTGGAGCTGCGGGCGACCTGGCTGGCTATTCAATTGTGCCCGTTTTTATTTTGTGGAAACGCCACGGGCGCGGAGGGGTGAGGAGCCCAAGCGAGTTTCTATTTGGTTTGGGTTCGCGTCCGAATACTCTGGGTAAAATTTGGTTTTTAATTCGGCGTAGAACGGATTCTAAAGTAAGCGCTCTGGGGTTCCTGCCTCTTTCCGCAAAAGAGCCACTAGAAAAAATTGAGGGTTACGACGAAAACGAAACCATGCGAGCGGCAAAAAGCACACGTCGCAAAATATTAGTCCGCGTGCAGCAAGAAGTGCGGGTTTTATTGGGGCCACGCTACCATTCTCCGAGCTTAATCAAAGAGACAGTCCTTCGAGATCCCGAGATTCAAGAACTGATCACCAAGCTGTCCCAGGAACTCAATATCGACAGACGCAAGCTCATGTCTCGAGCGTATCAGGATCTCACGGAGATCGCCGCAGACTACCGATTTCGTTTTATCGAAGTGATGTACGTCTTTCTCACTTGGTTGTTTTCGAAGGTCTTTGACGGCATCAACGAAAAAGAAAAAGAATGGGCCGGAGTTCGAGAAATATTAAAAACCAAACCCGTGGTTTTTATTCCCTGCCATCGAAGCCATTTGGACTATCTTGTGATTCCTTACCTGCTTTTTAGGCACGAAATGGTCACACCCCACATTGCCGCGGGCATAAATCTCTCGTTTTGGCCCGTGGGACGTTTTCTCAGGATGGGCGGAGCATTTTTCATTCGGCGTACTTTTCGAGATGATCCTCTTTATCAGGCGGTAATTACTAAGTATGTGCAGACACTGCTTCTGCACCGGTACAACGTGAAGTTTTTTATCGAGGGCACTCGAAGCCGTTCTGGAAAGATGCTCGCACCCGCCTATGGCATGCTCAAAATGGTCATGGAAGCCTACCCAAATCATGTGTGCGAAGATGTCGCGCTCATACCGGTATCAATCTGCTATGACGAAGTGCCGGAGCAGGGCTCTTATTCCAAAGAGCTGGGTGGGGGGCAAAAGGTTTCCGAAAGCGCCATAGAGCTCATCAAGTCGAGAAAAATCGTCCAAAAGCGTTTTGGAAAAGTCTATGTTCGGTTGGCCAGACCCATTTTTGTTAGAGATCTCTACCAGCCTCCAGAAACTGACGATCGAAGGCGCCTCCAAAAGACTGCGTTTCAAGTTTGCAAGAGCATCTGTGACGTCACACCGATCACGCCAAAGTCTCTGGTGTCGACGGTCCTGCTCTGCCATCGAAACCCACTGCTTTCCGTCGAAGAAATATTACGTTGTGGGCGGCTATTGGCTGATTACACTCGCCATGCAGGAATGGAATTGAGCGTAGCTGGTGACGACGGAGTCCGCAGAGGGATCGAGCAGACCTTGAGGCGCCTGAAGAAATCAGGTGTGTTGCTGGAGATCGAAAATGTCCCACGGCGGTATGTTTGTGATAGTCGCAAGCGTACAGTCCTTAATTTTTACAAGAACAACGCAAGTCATTGCTTGGTTCTTCCCGGGATACTCCTGTTGGCTTACTATCGTGCTCTTTCAAAGCACACCGGTGGAGAAACCAATTTAATCGAGTCGATCAAAACACAGGCTTTACTGCTTCGTGATATTTTGAAATTTGAATTTTTCTTTAATCCTCGAGCTGAGTTCTTGGCTGAGCTGGAACATTGCGCAGGTTTTTTCTTGGGAGATTTTGATGCTGCTGTTTCTGATGCGAATTCTCTCGCTAACAACTTGGCGAAGTCGTTTCCGGCTTTATCCGATCTTTCTGTTTTTTCTAGAGTGACGGGCGAGTTAATAGAGAGTTATTGGGGATTTGGAGATTTTGTTCGACAGTCGCCAGAAGGAACCTGGGAGAAAAAGGTCCTGCTCACAAAGGTTTTTCGCTCGGTGGAATTGCGCCAGCAGCAGGGCGACGTTTTTTTTCCAGAGAGTCTGTCTCACGTAAATTATTCCAATGCTTTGTTGTATTTTGAGAACCGCGGCATTTTGACGGTGGATAAAAGTACAGACAAAACTCTGGTGCATCGAACCGAGTCCGCCGCGGATTTGGATCTCTTGTTGAGAGAGCTTTCCGACTTTCGCGAACTCATGCAGGAACAACAAAAGTAACTTCAGGCTGCGTCTTCCTGTTTTTTTGTGGGTTTAGGCTTAAACATTTCCCTTGGAAAAGGGAGGTGATTGACTTCGATTTCACGCATGAAACTGGGCAGGTTTCCGGTTGGATTTAAACTTCCGAGGATTTTGCCATCCTGCGCGCGTCCCACCTGTTCAAACGTAAAAATGTCATTCACTTGGTAGTTGCCTTGAAGGTCCATTCCCAAACCTTCTGAAATGTGGGTCACCTTTCGAGACCCATCAGCAATGCGAGAAAGTTGAATGACTATATTTATCGCCGATGCGACTTGGGCTCGAATGGCTTGAACAGGAACTTCGGTGTCATTCATCAGGGCGAGCGTTTCTAGGCGAGTCAGGCATTCTTTTGGGTTGTTCGAGTGGACGGTGCCCATGGATCCTGAGTGTCCAGTATTCATTGAGCTGATTAGGTCCAGTGCCTCGCCACCTCGGACTTCGCCTAGGATGACTCGGTCTGGGCGCAGTCGCAGCGAAGACTTTACAAGATCGCGCAGAGTGACTTCGCCCTTCCCAAACTCGTCTGCAGGGCGAGCTTCAAAGAATACGACATGCTGGTTGTGTACTTTGAGTTCGGCAGAGTCTTCCAGGATCACGATGCGCTGGTCGGGTTGGCATCGGCTCGCTAGAATGCCAAGGATCGTGGTTTTTCCGGAGCCGGTCCCACCGGATACGATGATGTTCTTTTTCAAGTAAAGGCATACATCTAAGAAACGTGCCGCCTCCGGAGTCAAAGCTCCTTTGGCAATGAGATCTTTTAATTGCATTTTTGTTTTTGAAAACTTTCGGATCGCTACTGTGGTTCCATTGCGTGCAATCGGAGGAATGACGGCGTGGATGCGCGAGCCGTCTGGTAGGCGTGCGTCCAGAAAGGGGTGTTCGTCATCAATAGGGCGGCCAACGAACTGTGCGATATTACGAACAGCGGCCATGAGCGCATTGGCATCTTCGAACTTAACGTCTGTTTTGGTTACGAAACCACCCCGCTCTATGAAGATCATGTCAGGTCCATTGATCATGATTTCTGAAACAGAGTCATCCTGCAGAAAGGGCAGCACGGGTTTCAGAAATACCTGAACAGATGTTTCGAAGACGGACATGGGCTTCCTTTTATTCTACGATGATTACACCGTGCGCCTCCCCAAGAGCGTCATGAAATAGGTACTTCCCTTTCAAGGGCTCGAAGGAGATTGCGGTGACATGTTCATTTGAAAGTTCACGATTCAATTCGTTTTCGGACTGTGGTTTGCGGTTAGCCATTTGCAGTGTGGCTTCTGTGGGTTCGATGACTAACGCAGCCGGTTTTTTGTTCACGGTGGAAAAAACCAGGGTGCTCGCAAGACCGCTCTGCAATCGGATTTCAGACGGGTAAAACCGGTTTTTTTCCAAGACGATCGAAATCTCAGAACCAGCAGGGTAGGCCAGCTTGGGTTCCCCGGCTGCGTGGGTAGCGAGCAAAGCCATGAGCACGGGCACCAAGAGCCATAGTCGCTTTAGTAGCTGAAACGTTTCCATAATGCCTCGTGCGTACTTATCGGCAAAACCGGGGCTCGAATGTAGAGGGAAATGAACGCGGCGCCACCATGGTAAACAATAATAAATACAAATAGTTAAGGCTGATCAGTCCTTATGCAAACGTCTGAGATTTGGCCTGCTGAGTGGATGCCAGACAGGGGGTTTCCCAGCCTAGGCCTGGCTGGAATCTGGGTTTTTCGCCCAAACTGCCTACCGTATTCACAGTGTTTCCAGGCTACTCAGGCACGGACTGGGCTGGCAGGTGGAATGCATTCTAGTCTGGGTGGGGAGAACCTCTATGCGTTCCAAATTTCGAGTTTTTTGCGGCCTAGTTCTATTAGGGAGTGCTGTGTCGCGGCCCGTGCTGGCCGAGCAGCATCTCAACAACATGATGATGGGGCAGATGATGGGCATGGACCCGCAAATGATGATGATGATGCAAATGATGGGCGGTGGTCAGGGTAACGGTGGAGGCGGGGAAACAAAATACGAATCCAAGCGGGAACAATTGCAAAAAGCTTTTGAGCAGCCAGCGAAGGAACAACAAAAACGCACGGACGAGGCGCTGAAATCTCTCAACGCCGCGGCAGACAAAGCTGTTTCTGAAGCAAATAAATCCTTCGAGGCACACACCGCAAAAGATGAACCGATCGACGAGAAAATAGCATCTCAAATTTCTACGCCGCCGGCTTCTAACTCCAAAATGATGAAAGAGGCCACCGACGAGTTGATCACAAAGACCCAGGAGCTGGGTCAGGCGGCGATTGCTTCCGCTGCCGCCCAAGCAAAAGTATATATTCGAAACAAACCGGTCGATCTCAATCCGAAGATGAGTCTAGCCGACCGCATGGCAATGAGCGGGGCTGTCGGAACGCGGCAACCTGCGAGCACGGGTTTGGGCGGGGCAATCAACACCTCAAAAGAAGAAGGAATTCAAAACCACACCCCCGGCGCTCCTACAGTGTCGCTAGGGGCGACCCTGGAACAACGCGGGTTTGCGCCGGGATTGATCCACAATCCTCCAAAAGGGTTCTAACACCAAGCAATGCATTAGCGCTCCGAGCCGCATACGCGGCGTTGCGAACTTTTTTGTCCCGTACCGGCGTTTCTAAGGGCGGGAGGATGCCAAAATTCGAGTTAATCGGCTGAAAGCAAACCTTTGATTCATCGGTAATCGCTGTGGTTAATGCGCCCAACATGGTCTCTGGGAAGAGCCGCAGAGGGGATTTACCCAGGGCAATTCGGGCGGCGTTCGTGCCAGCCAACCAGCCCGTGGCCGAGGATTCCAAATACCCCTCTGTTCCGGTCAGCTGTCCTGCTAAGAACAAATTCGGCCGGGTTTTAAACTGGAGAGTAGGAAGTAGAACTCTAGGGGAATCTAGATAGGTATTTCGGTGCATACACCCAAGGCGCAAAAACTCTGCGTTTTCTAAACCCGGGAGCTTGCGAAAAATTCGAAGCTGTTCCCCATATTTTAACTTTGTTTGAAAACCCACTAGATTGTAAGCGGTGAAATACTTGTTCTCGGTCCTGAGCTGAATTACCGCATAGGAACGCTTATTTGTTCGAGGATCAATCAACCCAACCGGGCGCATTGGGCCGAATGCTAAAGTCTGCCGTCCTCGTGCCGCTATGGCTTCTATGGGCATGCACCCTTCGAAATATTTCTCTTCTTCAAAGTCATGGGGCACAACAACCTCCCCAGTGAGTAGGTCATCGATGAATGAATCGTATTGCTCTTTGTTTAGAGGGAGATTGAGAAAGTCTGCCGTGTCGCCCTTTTCATACCTGTTGGCTTTGAAAAGGACATCCATGTTTAGGCTGTCCGCAGAAACAATCGGGGAAATTGCATCGTAAAAATAAAGCGAACCTGTCCCGGCGATTTCAGTCATCGCTTGCGCCAGTGCCTCCGAGGTAAGGGGACCAGTTGCGAGGACCGTAATTCCATCTTGAGGAATTTCCTTCAATTCTCTGCGCTGAATACGAATGCGAGGGTGGTTTTCAATAGTTTGAGTAATTTCCGCTGAAAACCTCTCTCGATCAATTGCCAATGAGTTCCCGGCAGGGACCTGGTGTTTTTCCGCCATGCCCAAGACAAATGCCCCTAGAGTACGCAGCTCAGATTTCAAAATCCCTGGAGCGCTCTCTGGAGCCAAGGAGCCAAAACTATTACTGCAAACCAGTTCAGCGAATCCTGCCGTTTGGTGAGCCGGTGTTTGTTTTTCGGGGCGCATCTCAAAAAGATCGACTTCTATGCCTTGCTGGGCAATTTGCCAGGCCGCTTCGCTTCCCGCGAGACCCGCTCCTACCACTGTAATGCGAGAGTTTTTCATTAGAGAAGGGGCTTACACTAATGCGCCGCATTGGTCACGTTTTGACGCAATCCAGCGTTCCTTGACCCAAGTAGGTGATCCTCTTACACTTATTAATCGATGAATCTAGCCTATGCCGCAGACACCGCCGCCGAACCCGTATCGATGAATGCCGTGGACATCATGTTCCATGCGGGACCTGTGGTTCAGCTTACGCTCCTGGTTTTGATCGGGTTCTCAATTGTGACCTGGGCGCTCATCTTTTTTAAATGGACCACGTTAAAACGCTGCGCAATCAACACAGAAAATTTTCTCGAAACTTTCTGGAGCGGCAAGAGCATGGACCACATTTATGCGGAGGCAAAAAAACACTCTGGGTCTTCTGTCTCAAAAGTTTTTCAGGCTGGATACGTCGAACTGCAGCGCTTGATGGAGCGTGAACGTCAAAAGCAGGCGCCCGGGGCAAGCCCGACCGATGTTTTGAGAACAGCCCCGCCAGAATCGTCGATTACCAATTTGGAACGGGCTGTGAGTCGGGCAAGTCGCAGCGAAACCATTCGTCTGGAAAGTTCTTTGGGGTTTTTGGCTACTACCGGGAGCACAGCACCCTTCATCGGACTTTTTGGAACGGTTTGGGGAATCATGAATGCGTTCCAGAGCATCGGGGCCGCTGGTGGTGCAAGTATTGCTACGGTAGCACCCTCCATTTCCGAAGCGCTCATTGCGACTGCAGTTGGTTTAGCGGCCGCCATTCCGGCGGTGATGGCCTATAACTATTACACGCACCAGGTCCGGGCGCTCAAAGCGCAGATGGATAATTTTTCGAGTGATTTTCTCAATATCGTTAAAAGAAATTTTTTAGCAAACTAGGGAGCCTTCCATGGCGATGAGCCCAAGCTCGGGGGATCAAAACGGCCCATTGGCCGAGATCAATATCACGCCACTTGTGGATGTGATGCTAGTGCTGCTCGTGATTTTCATGGTCACTACACCCATGATGGAGAGCGGGGTTGCATTACAGCTTCCGAGAGCGTCCGCTAAGGCGCTTCCCAAAACGGACAAACCTCTCACCCTTAGTCTCACCAAGGAAACGCGGATTTTTATCGATAAACGAGAGATTCCATACTCCCAGCTCAGGGCTCAATTGAAAGACTATTTCAAGCCGGGGCAACGTCGGGAAGTATTTATTCGAGCCGATGGAGAGCTGCCATACGCCGTGGTCGCAAAGACCATGGCTACCATTAAATCGGCGGGAATAGATCGCATTGGTTTGGTTACGTTGCCACCCGAAGGCGAAGTCCCAGGAGCACAATGAGTTCCGATGCTGCCCAAAATCCCTATCTTTACATACCGCGCAAAGCGCTCACCGCATCGGTTATATTGCATTTGATGATTCCCTTGAGCTGGCTCACCGTGAAGGGGTTGGAGCTGTTGGGAATTAAACTCTTTCCTGCAACGCACATACAGGATGTGTACCAAGACTTCGTTCAGGTCGACATAGTCGGTCTCCCCGATATTACAGTGAAAGATTTGGAAGCCTTGGATACTTCACTGCCAGAAGTCGAAAAGCCCGCGGCAAGACCCGAGCCCGTTCCGGAAGAAAAAGACGATACCATGGCACTCGAGGCGGAAAAAAAGGCGCTCGCTGAGAAAGAGAAAGCCGAAAAAGAAGAAAAACTAAAGAAACTGAAGAAAGAAGAAGAAGAACGAAAAAAAGCGCTCAAACAGATTGAAGAAGAAGCCAAACGCGAAGCCGCGTTAAAAGCTTTGTCTGCCGAGGGGAAACAGGGCCGTCTCAAATTGAAGGGGAATATCCTTTCCAAAGGCACCGCAGCGGTAGGAAATATCGGCACTCCAAAAGATCAATACACAGCCATTATCATGGCCAAGATCAAAGAACGATTTTATATTATGCCATCCCAACGCGATCGCGGTCTGATGAGCACCATCCACATTGAGCTCTATCCCACCGGAAGAGTGCGCTCTAAGCAAATAGTTCAGAGCTCTTTAGATAGGCTTTTTGATTCTGCGGTAATGCAAGCGATCGATGACGCTCAGCCGCTTCCGATTCCCGAAGACCTATCGTTGATCCAAGGTGGAATCACAGTCACCTTTCGAGCGGAGGAAAAATGATCCGAAGTGTGTTTCTGGCAATAGGTTTTCTAATCGCAAGCGCGGCATTGGCAGATATCGACATCACCATAGCCGGGGCTAAAGTGCGCAAAGCCAAAATTGCGATTGGAGAGCTCCGTCTGTCTCCCGGCGCTAAAGGAGATTCTGCGCTTGCTCCGAAAGTCGCGGCGGAAATAGTTTCAGACATTGAATGGTTAAACTTGTTTGAGCTCGCCCCCAAAGGAACTTACGCCGCGTTGGATTCTTCATCGAACTCGATCGACTTCGAATCCGGTAAGAAGGCCAACATTAGCTTCTACTTGCGGCTATTTTATCAGGTACTGAATGGAAAATTGGTCCTAGACGCGACTTTGTATGATGTGGCTGGAGGCAAAAAAGTATTTGGTACTCGGTATCAGTTCAACGTGGCTCAGTATTATCGGGTTGTACACACGTTGTCCGAGGATATTCTCCAGACAATCACCGATGAAAGAGGTCTTTTTTTGAGTCGCGTGCTGATGGTCTGCCAGCCGGCGAAAAAAACAAAGAGCCCACCGAAGGACATCTATATCACCGATGCTGATGGTAGAAATCTCATTCAGTTGAGTAACGATAGGACTATTTCACTAAGTCCGTCCTGGGCTCCCGACGGCAAGTCCATCACCTACACCCAATATGACTGGGTATATGCAAATGGAATTCGAAAAAAGGGAACGGTCCTCAAGCGTCATAATCTTTCAAATGGACGCCGCCAGGTACTGTCCTCAAAAGATGGAATGAATAGCGGTGCGGCGTGGAAGCCGGACGGATCTCGAATTGCTGTTACTTTGAGTTTTACCGGGAGGCCTGAGCTGTACCTGATTGACCCAGGTGCTCCTGGAAATCCGGAGCCGCTGAGTCGAACGATTCAATGGCAGAAAATCGGCGGTGGGTTTCAGGCTACTAATAACAACCTTCTTTTCGAGGTGGAGCCGAGCTGGTCTCCCAACGGCAACGAGATGGTTATCTCTAGTGCGCGTAGTAAACACCCCATGATTTATGTGATTGATATGCAAACAAAGGTCGCAAGACAGCTGACCTTTGCCGGGATCTACAACGCATCTCCTGCATGGTCGCCCAAGGGAAACAAAATCATTTTTTCCGCTCAGCGGCTAGAGGAAGGTAATTTCGATTTGTACCTCATTGATCCTGATGGCAACAACCTCCAGCGACTCACGATAGGAGACCGAGAGGGTCGAAAAAAAGTGAACAGCGAAAACGCAAGCTGGGCCCCTACAGGGCGGCATATTGTATTTAGTGCAAACGAGGGCGGAGTCTACGCCGTTTACGCCATGACGATCGATGGGTCGATTATCCGAAAAATATCCCCGCCCGGGCAACAGTGTATGACTCCGGCCTGGGGACCCAAAGAGGGCTAAACTATTATTCGATTGTTAGAGACTTTAAGAGGTCGAGTTGGTCCAAGACTTTTCCAGAACCGATCACAACACACTTAAGAGGATCTTCCGCGTACATAACTGGAAGCCCGGTGCGTTCTCGGATCAAGATATCAAAATTGGCCAACAGGGAGCCCCCTCCCGCCAAAACAATGCCCTTGTCGACGATATCCGCGGCTAGCTCAGGTGGGGTGCGTTCCAAAGCTTGTTTAACCGCATCCACTACAATGTTGACTTGATCAACCAACGCTTCGCGGATTTCATCGCTGCTTACAGTTACTGTTTTGGGGCTGCCGACGACGAGATCGCGGCCTTTAACTTCGCAGTATTTGACTTCATCAAAAGGAAAAGCGTTGCCGATTTCGATTTTGATTTGTTCCGCGGTGCGCTCGCCAATCAGCAAGTTGTACTGGCGCTTGATATAGTTGACGATTGCTTCGTCAAACTTGTCCCCGGCTACGCGAACAGACTGACTGTACACGATTCCACCCAAGGAAATAACGGCAACTTCAGTCGTTCCGCCACCAATATCGACGATCATATTGCCCGACGGTTCGGTAATCGGCAGGCCAGCGCCAATGGCAGCGGCCATCGGTTCTTCGATCAAAAACACTTCTCTTGCACCTGCGGATTGGGCAGATTCACGAACGGCTCGTCTCTCCACTTGGGTGATTCCGAAAGGCACGCAAATGATAATGCGGGGACGGACCAGGGTGATTTTTTCCTGGGATTTGGCAATAAAGTACTTGAGCATGCTTTGAGTGACTTCGAAGTCCGCGATTACGCCATCTTTCATGGGGCGGATAGCAACGATGCTTCCCGGAGTGCGGCCAAGCATTTCCTTTGCTTCGCGTCCGACAGCCAAAACACGGCTTGGACCTCCGCGAGCATTTTTTGCAACGGCTACCACGGAGGGCTCGTCGATGATGAGACCTCGATTTTTCGCGTAGACCAACGTGTTTGCAGTGCCCAAGTCGATCGCAAGATCGCTCGAAAACATCCCCATTAATCGGTTCATGACTCTTCGAGTCGGGTTGATATTTGTCATAAAACCGCTAGCTCCCTTTTTACGTACATCCAGACTTAAACAGATTAAGGGTTTTTATATAGGCTCTTTATCCAATAGTCACGGCCATTTAGGGAGGGGAGCGAAGGCTGGACACCCGGGGGCTTTTAGCTCAATTTTGAGGGTGAAAAAGCCGAATAGTTAAGAAAGAACCGGATCTTAACTCTTCGAGGCCTGTTTGGATTTCAAGCCCTTCAAAATGGGTAAGTACCTCTTGATGGAACGTCTTGCCACGGGCGGGATGGCCGAAGTGTATCGTGCGCGAGCTCAGGGAGCCGGTGGATTCGAAAAACAAGTCGCGATCAAGAGAATCTTGCCCAGCTACAGCCAGAACGACGAGTTTCGCAAGATGTTTGAGTACGAAGCACGACTCTCAAGCATGCTTACCCATGCGAACATCGTGCAGATTTTTGATTTTAATAAATTTGGCGAAACCTATCTGTTGGCCATGGAGTATGTAGATGGCAAAAACCTGCGCCAGTTCGTAAACAAGTGCCGCAAGGTTGGGGTGCAGTTTCCGGTAGAGTTTTCGGTTTTTGTAGTCAACGAAGTCTGCAAAGGTCTCGAATATGCGCATGGTAAACGCGATGACCTTACCGGCAAGATGCTCAACATTATTCATCGGGACATGTCCCCGCAAAATATTATGCTCTCTTACGAGGGGGCTGTAAAAATCGTCGACTTTGGTATCGCAAAGGCCAAAGATCGAGTCGACGAGACCCGCTCCGGAGTGATTAAGGGCAAGTTCGGGTATATGTCGCCCGAACAGGCTAATGGCCAGTCGGTAGATCACCGTACCGATATTTTTTCTACCGGGATTATCCTCTGGGAACTTCTTACAGGTCGAAGATTGTTTGCCGCCGAAAGCGACCTCGCAACTCTGCGAATGATCCAGGAATGTGTCATCACACCGCCCTCGAAAATCAATCCACGTGTCCCGGCTGACCTCGAAAAAATAGTAATGAAAGTTCTCTCCAAAGATCTCAAGCTTCGTTACACCTCAGCTGGAGATTTGCATCGACACTTGTTGGAGTTCTTGAGCAAACACGCTCCCACGTTTACCCAAAGAGAAGTGTCTGGAATTCTGCATAAAGCTTTTGCAGATGAAATTTCGAAAGAAAAGAAGCGTTTCGAACAGCTGAACCGCCAATCCATTCCGTTTTCACAGGGGGCGAGCAAAAAGCGCGATGAGGATGACCATAATGATGTTTCTGATGTCCTCGAAGGAACGCAAACGCGTTCGGATATTGCCGAGCCAACTGCCGACACTTTTGGAGATGAAGAGGTTGCAGCCCCTGAGCTCTCCAAAGTTGCTGAATTGGAGGGCACGCAGCTATCTTCTTCTGCTATCTCGCTCGGGTTGGATCCTGAGCAATCTAATGTGACCAAGAGTGAAGTCGGAGTACCGATCGAAAACGAAGATCCTAGCATTGGAAAAGAATCCACGGCTGCTGGTTCTTCCCAAATTAGTATCGTCAAAGAAGACCAGGAATTGGATTTAGTCCTTCCGGGAGGGGGAAAGCACGCTTTCAATAAACAACCCTCCGAAGGCCAAGCTAAACTCGGTTTGGTCGTGGAGAATGCTTGGGAAGGTGCTGCAATCTTACCCATGGGCGTCGAGAGCGAAAAAAAACCGACTGCCGAAGGCACCGGTACTCCAGTAACGATCGAGGCGGCGGAACCGGGGGATACAAGTCCCTCCCGGGCCGGAGAGGTATCCACTCTGGGAGCGTCGGCTCCAATCGAGAAAATAATCGTCGCGCAACCCCCCACGCCTACTCCAGCTGCGAAGCCATTTGAAATCGCCAAGCCGACACAGTTTGATCGTCCGGACTGGGGCAGCCGTCCCATGAAGGACTACCGTGAACGACCCCGGCCAAGTAAAAAGCGACGGTTCCACCCGGTATTACCGCTAGTCGCTCTGTTGGTTCTCACGGCATATGTTTACAAGCTTTATTGGGACGGCTCAGTTGGCGAATACCTTGAAAACAGTCAGTTGCGCGATCCCACCCAAAACCCGACAGGTGTTGTGGATAAGCCCAACGTGTCGGATGCGGACTCAGTCTCCCGCAAGCCCGTGGGTGAGTGCACTTTAGAGGTTCGCTCCCAACCGCCGGGTGCGATGGTCCGCGAAAATAAAGAAGAGAGGGGGCTAACACCCCTCGTTTTGTCGGGTCCATGCCATCGTTCGGTGAACATCGAGCTTTTAAAAGAGGGTTTCGAATACCTTTCCGAAAATGTGGTCATTGGTCCCAAAATGACAGAATGGGGACGCGCTCTCAAGGCAATCCCCATGGGGAATCTCATTCTGAGTTTAGGGTTTAACGCCAACGTTCTAGTAAATGGGGAGCCTGTGCGGGACGCCAAAGCACAAATTCCGCTTACGCTGCCATTGCGCGCAAAGCGAACTCACCGCATTCGTCTGATAAACCCCACTCTCAAAATCGATCTCGAAACTTCCGTTCAAATTCAGGAAGGGCAAAACACCCCCATTGCCTTTACCCTAGAAGAAGCCATCGCAAGATCGACCAGCAAACCGGCTCAAAAATCGATCAGGTAGCAGTGGTTTCGCTCACCTAGCCCTGTTACAATCCCGGCCCATGACACGAACACAGCAGCTTCTTCAGTCTATTGATCACTATGGCGCTCACAACTACCTTCCCCTGCCGGTTGTACTGGCCAGAGGAAAAGATTCCACGGTTTGGGATGTCGAAGGGAAATCTTATTTGGATTTCCTGTCTTGTTATTCAGCGCTGAACTTTGGGCATCAGCACCCGGTTCTTGTGGCGCGTTTAGTGGAGCAGTTGGGTAAACTAGCTCTTTGTTCTCGGGCGTTTCATAGCGAAGAGCTTTGTCTTTTCAGTCAGGAACTCGCTGAGTCTGTGCAAATGGATCAAGTGCTACCGATGAATAGTGGTGCCGAAGCCGTAGAAACGGCGCTCAAAATCGCTCGAAAATGGGGTTATGAAAAGCGGGGCGTAAAAAAAGACGCCAACATTATTGTATTTACGAATAACTTTCATGGTCGAACCATCACCATTGTTTCTTTTTCCTCTGAGCCAGATTATCGAGCGGGGTTTGGTCCGTTCACTCCTGGTTTCAAAGAAGTACCATTCGACTCACTTTCCCAGTTAGAAAGCGCGATAGACGAAAACACCGTCGCGGTACTGATGGAACCGATTCAAGCCGAGGCCGGGATCCTGCTGCCAGCGCCGGGCTTTTTGAAGTCGGTTCGCGAGCTTTGTACACGTAAAAACCTGTTGCTTTTGATGGATGAAATCCAAACTGGTTTAGGGCGCACGGGTCGAGACTATTGTTTTCAACATGAGGGCGCTAAACCCGACCTCCTTATTTTGGGAAAATCCCTGGGCGGAGGGCTGCTGCCCATCTCCGCTGTAGTGGGGCGCAAAGAAGTCATGGACGTGATTCAGCCGGGCCAACACGGTTCTACTTTTGGCGGGAACCCCTTGGCTAGCGCCGTTGCGCGGTCGGCGCTGCAATTGCTCCAGAAAGAAAAACTCTCCGATCGGTCCGCTAAAATGGGCGCTCAAATCATCGATTGGCTCAAAGCGGCGCAGCTTCCCAAAGTGAAGCAGATCCGGGGTAAGGGAGCTCTGATCGGAATCGAGCTGGAACCCAGTTCAGGGGGGGCTAGACGCTATTGCGAGAAAATTGCTCAAGAAGGTGTTTTGTGTAAAGAAACACATACTTATGTGATCCGTATCGCCCCACCTTTGGTGATCTCCGACTCGGAATTGGAGCGCGGAATTCAAACAGTGGCGCGAGTGGTTCGAGAGCTGGCATAGTGGCCCAGGGGGCCAGCTTGCTGGCGGGGGGCGCGGCATGCTAAACGGGCGGTCAGGCGGTTTGAAGTGGTGAGACGGTTTGTTTCTTTTATCGCGTGTCTGGCTTGTTTGGCGGCACTGGCCCGTTGCGGGGTCATGGGCGCGCCAAAGAATTACGTAGATGTCCATCCCGAAACCCGGAAACCCACCGCTGAGGATAAAGCAGAATGAAAGTTCACTTCATAAAAATGCAGGGCTGTGGAAACGATTTTCTCGTGGTGGATGCCATTCGGGCAGCTACGGCGCCTCGTTTTCGTCCCTATGAGGTTCAATACTACTGCGATAGGCACTTTGGCGTGGGGGCAGATGGGCTGGTCGTTCTGCACCGAAGTGACAAAGCGGATGTGGGTTGGACTTTTTATAATTCCGATGGTTCCGCGGCCGAAATGTGTGGCAACGCTGCTCGATGTGTCATTCGCTATGTTTCCGAAAAATACCTGCCCGATGAAACAATATCGATCGAAACTCTTGCGGGAATAGTAAAGGGACGCAAACTTTCCGATGGTGGGGTGGAAGTTTCCCTTGTTCAACAAAAGCCCTTTGTTTTCGATTACCGGGAAATGATTCTGGAAATCGACAAGACAGCCTATCAAGTTTACTGCACGGACACTGGCGTTCCACATGCAGTTCTTGAAGTCAGGGATCTGATTACCTATCCCATCACGAGAGTGGGAAAACAAATTCAGTCGCACCCCGTTTTCAAAGACAAGGGAACTAACGTCACTTTTTGGCAAAAGTTAGTCAGTAACCGAATTCGCGCGACGACATTCGAAAGAGGCGTGGGTGCCGAAACTCTCGCGTGCGGGACAGGTGCCGCGGCGGCAGCACTGATTTTTTCTCAGCTTTATGCCCAGCCACTCCCTATCAATATTTCCGTTCCCGGTGGCGAACTCATGATCGATCTCAGTCCGGTTTCTCGGGTGCTGTTGCTCACCGGCCCAGCGGAGTATGTATTTGAAGTGGAGTTGGAAAGCGCGCCCCCACATTTTGAAAAGCAGACTATTTTCAGTGCAAACCCCCAGCCCAGGACTCCTCTGTGAATTTTGAGGGTGTATTTGTAGCGTTAGTCACGCCTTTTACCCGATCCGGCCAGGTTGATTACACAGCTTTTGGCAGCCATGTGGACTGGCTCATCGAAAATGGAGTTCATGGGCTGGTGCCTTGCGGTACGACGGGAGAAAGCCCGACGCTGCTTCGAGATGAGCGTTTGAAATTGATCGCGATTTGCGTCGACAAGGCAAAAGCTAAGGGCCTTTCTGTGATTGCCGGTTGTGGGACGAATTCCACAGACGCTTCCTCGGACCTTATCAAAGACGCCGAGGCCGCAGGGTGCGATGCCTCGCTGGTGGTCACTCCATACTATAACAAGCCCACTCAAGCCGGTTTGATCGCGCACTATATGTTTTTGGCGGATAGGGCTTCAAAACCCTTGGTCTTGTACAATGTTCCTGGTCGCACTCAAGTGAGTATTGCGCTGGAAACTGCGGCCACGCTTTTTGAGCACCCTCGTATTCAAGCCATCAAAGAAGCCAGTGGTCAGTATGCTTTTTGGTTGAGCATGGCTCAGATTACCAAAGATGCAGGTAAAACATTGTTGGCGGGAGATGACGACGCCTACGCCGTGATACAAGCTCTGGGGGGAAAGGGAATTATTTCCGCTAGTGCCAATGCACTTCCGGCAGCTTTTGTAAAATTGGATCGACTCATGCGGGAGGCAAAATGGGAGCGTGCTTTTGAGCTCCAGGTCGCCTTGGCGCCGCTGGTAAAGGCTTTTTTCTCGGAGACAAATCCAGCTCCGGTGAAGTTTGCATTGCATGCATACCGAGAGATGGCGAACACTGTTCGCCTTCCTTTGGTTCCGGTGTCTTCCCTTACCGAGGCGATTATCCGCAGAGAATGGGAAAAGTTTTCGAATGGATTCTCAGTGTGAACTACAGGGTCGGCATTTCAGGCGCGTCCGGGAGAATGGGAACAGAGGTTACCGCGCTATTGCGGTCAGGTTATGTCTGTGCCGAGACTTGTTTTGAACTCAGCACTTCTGCGTCCCAAAGCGTGGATGTGTGGATAGATTTCAGTCATCCCGAGGCGACGCTAGCGCTCTTGTCACGGAGTGCCAGTCCCGTCGTCATTGGCACTACCGGGTTTACGCCAGATCAGCTGGGCGAAATAGCAAGGCACGCCCAGAGCCGCCCGTTGCTCTTTTGTCCCAATACGAGTGTAGGAATTAATCTGCTGACTCGATGGGTTCAGGAGGCGAGTGGTTTGGCCGGCTTGGGGTTTGTCGCAAGCGTTGCCGAAGATCACCATGTTCATAAAAAAGATGCCCCTAGCGGCACAGCGAAACGGCTGCTCGAGGCCTTGAAGAACGCGGGTTTTGCAGAGACACCTGTGCATGTCACTCGTGCAGGCTCTATCGTGGGAAATCACACGGTGAGATTTATTTCCGACGGTGAAGAAATCGTGCTGCAACATCGGGTGACGGATCGCCGCATTTTTGCGCGGGGCGCCTTATGGGGCGCCCGGTACTTACTGCAGCAAAAGTCTCCGAGACTATATACATTTGACGAGGTGAGAATTGAAAACCATTGAACAGGCGCATCGCTTAGCGAGCTTGCCTCCCTATATATTTAGCGAAATAAACGCCATCAAAGCCGATGCTGCCCGTCGAGGGATTTCTCTCACAAGCCTTGCGATCGGGGATCCCGATCGCCCAACTCCTGCTCAGATAGTGGAATGGATTCAGCAGGCCTCTGCACGGCCTAAGAATCATGCATATTCTTCCTATGAAGGAACGCTGGCGTTTCGGTCCGCAGTCGCCAAGTGGTTTGTCGAGCGGTTTGGGGTGGCGTTGGATCCAGAAAAAGAAATTATTGCTCTTATTGGTTCCAAAGAGGGAATCGCTCATTTTCCCGTCGCGTTCTGCAATCCCGGGGACAAGTGTCTCTACCCATCACCGGGCTACCCCGTTTTCTCAACATCCATCTTGTTGGGGGGTGGTCAGGCGATTCCTTACCCGCTGAGTATTGAAAACGGATTTGTTCCAGAAGCAAATCAAATGGAAGCACTCTTTAAAGAGCATCAACCACGCTATGCGATATTAAATTCTCCAGCCAATCCTACTTCTGCCACCATGTCCAAGGACCAGACGGCGGAAATAGTTTCGCTCGCCAAACGTTATGGGGTCATTTTGCTATCGGACAACGCCTATAGTGAAATCTACTATGATTCCGCCAAACGTCCCCCGAGCATTTTAGAGGTTCCTGGAGCCAAAGATGTCGCTATCGAGCTGCATTCTTTTTCGAAATCCTACAATATGACAGGGTGGCGTCTAGGTTTTGCCGTGGGCAATCCGGATCTGGTCGGTGGTCTATTGCGGGCCAAGACCAATATTGACTCCGGTCCTCTTCTCGCTGTCCAAGATGCTTGCACGCAAGTGCTTGCGAATGCGGACCTGATATCGGGGCCAATCAGGCAAGTGTATGCCGAGCGACGAGAGGTGCTTTTAAGAGGACTCGAGCGTATTGGAATTGAGTACTTCAAACCGGAAGCTACCTTTTTTGTGTGGGCCCGTGTTCCCGGGGGAGAAAAGTCCATGGAGTTTACGCGCAGACTCATCGAAAAAGCGGGTCTGGTGGTCACTCCCGGAATCGGGTTTGGCCAAGAGGGAGAAGGTTTTTTTAGACTAGCAATGACGGTTGAGGTTCCTGCAATGGAAGAATGTCTCAACCGACTCGAAAAAGCGCTTCGAAACTAGATTAGCTCCACTAAACCAGGATTCTCGAGAGTGGTGGTGTCACCGGATGTTTTTTTACCGGCGGCCAAGTCTCGGAGCAATCGGCGCATGATTTTTCCGCTACGCGTTTTTGGAAGCGTCTTGGTCAGGAAAATATCGTCTGGCCGAGCAAGGCCGCCAATCTCTTTTGCGACATGAGCCTTGAGCTCTCGGACCAATGCCTCTTTTTGAATGTGGGTGCTGTCCCCTCTGGGGATCACGAATGCGACAACTGCTTGCCCTTTGAGATCATCTGGCCTTCCGACGACTGCAGCTTCGGCAACGAGCGGGTGGCTCACCAGAGCGCTTTCGATTTCCATGGTGCCCAGGCGGTGTCCAGAAACGTTCAGGACATCATCGACGCGGCCTTTTATCCAATAGTAACCATCGGCATCGCGGTTCGCGCCATCACCAGTGAAATAAATTCCAGGAAATTTGGAGAAGTAGTTTTCGTGAAAGCGAGCAGGGTCTTTGTGGATGCCTCGGAGCATGGAAGGCCACGGTTGTTTGATAACCAAATAACCTCCCTGATCTGTGGGGCAGGAGTTCCCTTCTTCGTCGACAATGTCCAAGATGATACCAGGCAGAGGCAGCGAAGCGGATCCCGGCTTTTGGGATACGACGCCGGGAACTCCGCTAATGAGCATGGATCCGGTCTCGGTTTGCCACCAAGTGTCGACGATAGGGCAACGTTTTCGGCCGATCTGTTCGAAATACCAAATCCACGCTTCAGGGTTGATCGGTTCTCCTACTGATCCGAGCAGACGTAGTGACAGTAAATCAAATCGAGACGGGTGGGCATTTCCCTCTCTCATGAACGCGCGGATAGCTGTTGGAGCAGTGTACAAAATGGTTACTTTGTGCTTTTCGATCAGTTCCCAAATTCTTCCGGGGTGGGGGTGGTTTAGCGCGCCCTCAAACAAAACCAGAGTGGCTGCGTTTGCTAGCATTCCATAAACCACATAGGAATGGCCTGTTATCCAACCGATATCTGCCGTGCACCAATATATGTCGCTGGGTTTAAGATCAAAAACCAGTTTAGCGGTGTAGGTGGCACCGGCAAGAAACCCACCTGTTGAGTGGACAATGCCTTTTGGCTTTCCTGTGGTCCCACTGGTGTAGAGCATAAACAGTGGGTGCTCGGAATCAAAAGCGCGGGCCTGGTGTTGGGAAGGCTGATCGGCACATAGCCCCTGCCAGTCGGTGAAGGGGTGTTCAAGTGCTTCGGTGTTCGCCCTCTGGAGCAGAACGGCGTGCTGCACCCCGGGGCATTCCTTGAGCGCGTCTTTTACTGCCTGTTTCAAGCAAAGAGTTTGTCCTCGCCGAAATGTGACATCCGCGCAAAAGATGACCTTACATTCCGCATCCAATACTCGGTCGCGAATCGCGTTTGAACTAAATCCCGCAAAGATTACACTATGAGTCACTCCCACTCGGGCGCAGGCGAGCATGGTAATTACGGCTTCTGGAACTAAAGGCATGTAAATCGCCGCTGTATCCCCGGGGCGCAGGCCAAGTTTGGTCTGCAGTGCGTTCGCCATACGGCAAACCGCCGCGTGGAGTTGGCGATAGGTCCAAGTGGACTGAGTTCCGTCCTCTCCTTCCCAAATGAGCGCGAGCTTGTCACCCTGCTTTTCCAGATGCCGATCCAAGCAATTGGTGCTCGCGTTTAACTGCCCTCCGACGTACCACTGCGCGTTGGGGGCTTTCCATTGAAGAACCGTATGCCACCTTTTGTTCCAGGTGAGGCATTCGTCCGCTACTTTTTCCCAAAACGCCGGAGGGTTCGCCTGGGCCTGTTCTCTGAGCCGTCGGTAGGCTTCGGGGTCCGATAGGGCCGCCTGTTTGACAAAAGCTGGTGGTGGCGGGAATAGCCGGGTTTCTTTTAGCACCGTTTCCATCAAGCCTCCTTGAAAGCGAGTCAGTATGGCCATATCATGAGGATTCACACCATGGAATCTGTTCTCATTGTCGATGACGAAAAAGATAACTTAGAAGCCCTGCGCCGCCTATTGCGTCAGGATTTCGCAGTTACTGTCACCGAATCCGGGCTCGAAGCCTTGCGGATGATCCAAACCCAAGAATTTGCTGCCATAGTTTCTGATCAGAGAATGCCCGAAATTTCGGGGGTGGAGCTGCTAGAAAAAGCAAAGCAGATCCGGCCACTCATGACTCGCATATTGTTGACCGGGTACACAGACATCGACTTGGTAATTGGAGCGATCAATCGTGGCAGCATTTATCGTTACATCGCAAAGCCCTGGGACCCAGCGGATCTCAAGATCACATTGCGACAAGCGGTGGAATCTTTCCGCCTTCGCAAGGACCTCGACGAAAAAAACGCCGCACTTGAAGCCTCGAATGCGTTGCTGCGCCAATTAGACAGGGCCAAGGCACGTTTTTTGGCTTTGGTGTCCCATGAGTTGAACACGCCGCTCACTTCCGTTGCGGCGTTTGTGGCGCTTTTGAGCGAAAATCATGGGTTTGCCCCTGAAATTCAAAAAGCAGTCCAGTCGCTCGCGGGTGCGAGCGACCGTTTGGGTGAAATCGTGCAAGAAGTGCTAAGCTTCGTAAAACTCGAGGCGGATACTCAATGGCAAAAGCACGAGTTCGATTGGCAAAAGAATACAACAGCGTTGGTTCAACAAGCTCACGCTCGTAGCAACGCTAAGCAGATCGCGGTATCTGTTAAAGGGTCGACGGGGGTTAAGTCGGATTGCGTAGTCGATAAAACACTCCTCGCTTTGTCAAAGCTATTACACGAAGCCATCGCCCGTTCAGCAAAAGGTGGCGCAGTTCAAGTGCGATATACTCAGGAGCCAAATTCGGTTTTATTTCAAGTTGAGTGGAAAGGTGATCCGCTGCCTGCTCAGGCGTTTGATGCCTTCGACCCCGCCGTCGAAGAGAAAAATCACCACCGCAATTTGGCGTTGGGGTTGGCAATTGCAAAATTCATTGTAGAAAAGCAAGGGGGGGCACTTGTCGCTGAAGGGGACAGCTCCCTGAAAACAGCCTGGTTAAGTGCTCGCTTGCCGGCCTAGCTCAGGAGTTGGCAGCAGACTCGCAAATACGTCGGCAAATTGTTCGATACTGTAACTTTTTTCTACTTTTTCTTTAGCAGCCAGCCCGAGTTTTCGGCAAAGGGCGCGGTCCTCTTTAAGTCGTGAGAGCCAATGAAGAGCGCCGCTCGTGTCCCCGCGTTTGTACACAAATCCGGTTTCGCCATGCACCACGAGGTCCCCGGCTACACCGCAGGTATCTGTCAGCACCGTGGGGAGTCCGCAGGCTGAAGCCTCATTTACGACGAGCCCCCAAGTTTCGTATTGCGAAGGAACGAGCAGTACATCGGCACCATAATACGCGTCTCGTGTCCCGGCTTGGTTCTGAAATCCCAACCAAATCAAACGGTCGATGCCTTGAGCGGTGCGTTTGAGCTCTGCTTCCAAGGGGCCTGTTCCCACGATAACGGAGTAGGTCCCAGGGGTTTGAGCCAACGCCTTGTGGATTTCGAGAACATCTCGGGGCCGCTTGCGCTCGAACAACCGTCCGACAAAAAGAATAACAAAAGCGTCATTGGGAATACCGTGACGCTGTCTCCACGCCAGCCGGGTACGCTGCGCGACTTCGTTGCATTGTTTGAAAAAGGTCAGATCTACGCAATACTTTGCGGAGACTATCCGAGAATCAGCAAGTCCAAGCCGTCGGTAGTATTGCTGCGTTTTTCTTCCGATTGCGATAAAGCGCCATACTCCACGGAAGAAAAACGCCCGTAGAGGCATCTTAATCCAACGTCGGATGCCCGCGCCGCCGCTTTGGAAAGTTTCACCCACAAAAATCAGCGGGATTCGGTTTAGGGCACACAGAACGCGAAGTATCCAGTGCTCGGGCAGGTAGTACCCGTATATGGCCACCCTGGAGGGATTTTCTCGCTTTAAAATTTGCGAGAGTGTTCGCCAGGTTTTTATAGTGGACCACTGGGCTGTCCCCAGTGTTTCGTTCGGGAACCCTTGCTGGAGAGGTAGCCCCCACTTTTGGGCCGGGTTTTTCCCAATTTCATGGAACCACCAGCGAGAGTCGTCAAACTCTGCATTGAAGAAAAACACCTTCATATCGTTGTGGCGCCTAAACAGCTGGCTAAAGACCGGGCTGCGGTATTGGATGGGGTGGGTATCAAAGATGAGCAATCGGTCCATGCGAAGTACTCTATACAAAATGGAGTGGGCTTTGTAGACTCAGTCCGCCATGGGAAAATACCCTATCGAAACCGGAAACATTGTTTTGATCCTACTGGGCATCGTTTTGGTTGCCTCCGCACCTTATATTACCTACAGGACCCTACGGGAAATACGCCTCAAACAGTCCTTAAAGGAAAAAATCGGCCTTCAACAGTGGGGGAGCCACGGCTTGAATTTTGTCATTGCCGGGTTGTTTTTGTTTGCGGGTGTGCTTTTTGTTCTGAACAACTTACGCGGAAATCCATTGCATTAAGAAGAGGGATTGATGAGCGAAGATAAAAACAAACCAACCGCACCTGATTCCGTGGACTTTGCCACTTTTATTTTTTCTCTCGCTACGGGGGCCTTTATTCAGATGGGAGAGATTCCCGATCCCCTCACGAATAAAAAAGAGAAGAATCTCCCCTTAGCCCAGCAGAACATAGATATTTTGTTGATGCTCAAGGCTAAAACTAAGGGAAATCTTTCCGGTGACGAATCGCAGATGCTGGAAAGTCTACTGAGTCAAGCGCAGTTGAAGTTTGTCGAAGTTTCTGGCCGGCCATAGAACTTTAGGACTGCATGTTTGGACAACACACTCCGGTCCCTTCGAACACTTGATAGATTTCTGCTGACAACGCATGATTATCCCGATGGGGATGGATTGGGCTCTCAAGTAGCGTTGCACCGGGCCTTGTTGAAGCTGGGTAAACATTCGGTAATTTTGAACCCAGGTGGAACGCCGGAAAAGTTTTCAATCGTCGATCCAGAGGGGCAAATCACCGTCCATTCCGCTGCCCACACCCTACCAGAGTTTGACGCCGTAGTTATATTGGACACCAACGAGTTGAAAATGCTCGGAAGCTTAGTGACTCCGTTACAAAAACAGGGAAAGCCATTTATTTTTATTGATCACCACGCTCCTGAAGCTATGCCTCCGGGTAATCACTTCGTGGATGAGAGGTTTGCCGCAACAGGAGAAATGGTTTTCAACTTGATTCAGGCGTTGGGTGTCGAGCTGGATGGTGTGATGGCGACTGCACTTTACGTCGCGATCTTTACCGATACGGGAGGGTTTCGCTACCGCCGCACCAGTGCCTTGTCTCACCAAATTGCCTCAGCCTTGTTGTCCAAGGGAGTCGAGCCCGAGACGGTTCACCGAGCGGTATTCGCACGCGAGAGCGCTGCCAAGATGCGGCTCTTGGGGCGCACACTCGAAAACCTCGAGCTTTCGCAGGACGGAAGGGTCGCCTGGGTGTCGATTCCGTTGGATACTCGCGACAGCTACGGCGCTACCATAGAAGACACCGAGTCGTTCATTGGCTTTCTGACTTTACTGTCCGGGGTGGAAATCGCGGTGCTTTTTCGAGAAGAAGAAGGCAATCGGGTCAAAGTGAGTTTGCGGGGCATGGGAAGTCGTCCCATCCTAGAAATAGCGCGAGCGTTAGGGGGAGGGGGGCATCGTTTTGCGGCGGGTGCTCGCCTCAGTGGATCGTTGGATTCGGTGATAAAGAAGGTGCTGGAGCGTTGCCAAAAGGCGTAGCCTTCGGGGCCTTAGCGTTTCGGGCCTGGTCCACAAATAGAGAAAAGTATTCAAAGAGGGCGTCTGAGGTTGCCGCTTCTCCCAGGGCATGGAGGCTTTCGGCGCCCGCTTCGAGGGTTGAAAGGCAGCGACTGCGTGGCTGGCGGCGAAGCGTGCCGTAACGGGAGCCCTGGCTGGGATTCAAAAGCAGCCGATTCAATTTGAGAAGCCAGGGGTTGCGCCACCATAGGGTCTTGGACTGTTTCCAGTTCCCATCTAGTAAAACCACTCCCTTTAAACGAACGTCCTGAACGAATTTGCCTTTGCGATCACGTACTTCGAAGGGGCGTTCGGGTTTTACAAGCTGGGAGTCTTTCTGGGTTCCTAAGTACAAAACAGCCCATTCCTGCGGGTCTTGGGTGTCTCTTCCCCAAGCATGGTTCAGGGAACGCCAGGACAAACCCACTCGATGGACCGCACTATGGGGCAAGGCCAGGCTCAAAAGGCGAGCAGACCCCAACGGGTTTTTAGCTTCGCGTGGGTGTTGAAGAATCAAAAACTGGATTTGGCTGTCCAAGACCGGCCGTTTTTCACAAATACAATACGAAACCGGCTTCCAGCAGCTTGGGCAGCTTGCTTGCGATGGGCTATTTGGTGTAGAAAAATCTCGCATTCAGTAAGCCTTTAGCATAAATGGCGCGCTGACTTCACCCTATTTAAGAATCTCCCCCAAAAGGGAAGGCTAAAGGATTTTCCTCTCATGCAGAGAAACCAAAACGTTCGTAATATTGCGATTATCGCTCACGTGGATCATGGCAAAACCACTCTGGTGGACGGCCTGCTTTGGCAGAGCGGTTTGTTTCGTGAAAACCAGAACGTTGCCGAACGGGCGATGGACAACCTGGATATCGAGCGTGAACGAGGTATTACGCTCACTGCAAAAAATGCCTCCATTATCTATGAGGGTACCCGAGTAAATATCGTAGACACCCCCGGCCACGCGGATTTTGGTGGTGAAGTTGAACGTGGGCTGATGATGGTGGATGGTGCGCTGCTCTTGGTGGATGCAGCCGAAGGACCGCTTCCGCAAACACGTTTCGTTCTCAAGCACGCCCTCGAACGCGATTTGAAAATTATTTTAGTGGTGAACAAAATCGATCGTCCTGATGCGAGGGCGGCTGAAGTGGTGGAGGAGATCTACAATCTGTTTTTGGATCTTGATGTAAAAGACCACCAGATCGACTTTCCGATAATTTATACCAATGCTCGCAAGCGAATTGCGTTAAGCTCTCCGGACGAATCCCAAGAGGGCAAAGATCTCTCTTTGCTTTTTAAAACCATTCTTGAAGTCATTCCGGGGCCAGTCGTCGGAGAAGGCGGGCTGAGAATGCTGCTCGCAAACACGAGCTATAGTGACTATGTAGGGCGCCTGGGAGTGGGTCGATTGTTTTCGGGGAGTGTGCGAGTCGGCGACAAAGTGCGTGTTTGCCGTGCGGATGGGACAGCTCCCGAAGAAAAAGTCACAGCCATTTATGGGTACCAAGGGCTTCAGATGGTTCCAGTGGAATCCGCTGCCGCGGGTGAAATTGCAATCGTCGCTGGGCCAGAGGAAATGAGCATCGGGGACACGCTCACCGATCCCGCTAACCCTGAACCGCTACCGCGTATTACCGTGGAAGAACCCACGATTTCGATCGAATTCTTGGTAAGTACCTCACCCCTTGCTGGAAAAGACGGCAAACCTTGCACTTCTCGCACTCTAGTCGATCGTCTCGGAAAAGAGCTGCGAACGAACGTCTCGCTGCAAATGATGAAAGGCGCGACGCCTGATAGCACCATCCTTAAAGGACGAGGCGAGTTGCAATTTGCTGTCCTAGCGGAACAAATGCGGCGGGAAGGTTTGGAGTTTGCGCTGGGACGCCCTAAAGTCATCATGAAAGAAGTCGATGGGCAGACTCAAGAACCCTTAGAACACGTCGTGATGGATGTTCCCGAAGCCAATGTTGGAGTGATCACTGAAAAGTTAGGCATTCGAAAAGGCGAGATGACCAATTTGCAGAAAATGGGGGCCAATCGAGTGCGGTTGGAGTTTGATATCCCATCGCGTGGATTGATTGGCTTTCGTACCGAGTTTCTCAACGATACGCGCGGATCGGGGCTGATGAGCTCTTATTTGATCGGGTATGTTCCATTTCGGGGACACATTATCGATCGAGTAAACGGAGCTTTGGTTGCGGACAGGGCGGGAAAAACCACGCCTTACGCTCTATTTAACCTCGAAGCTCGCGGTAAGCTGATGGTCAAAGAAGGCATTGAAGTTTACGAAGGCATGGTGGTTGGAGAGCACAATCGAAACAACGACATCAATGTCAACGTCTGCCGAGAGAAGAAACTTACTAACATTCGCGCCGCAGGTAGCGATGAGAATGTGATTCTCACTCCCGTTCCACCGCTCACTTTGGAATGGTGCATCGCGTGGATGGGCGAAGATGAGCTGCTCGAAGTCACGCCAAAGTATTTGCGATTGCGCAAACGCATTTTGGATCAAAATAAGCGCTCGATCATCCGTTCGCCGAAGGAAGAAGACGACGAATAGGATTCGCTTGTACCTGTTCGTACCCCGGTTATACTTATCTCCTGGGGTACGTCGATGGCATCTACCGAATTAAAACGCAAAATAGGGCAGCTTTTTATCCTGGGTTTCGATGGGCACACTGTGCCATCGACTTTTCGAGACTTCATTCAAGAATATCACTTGGGTGGCGTCATTTATTTTAAACGTAACGTTCAATCTCCGGCTCAAATTGCAGAGCTTAGTAATGAGCTTCAGTTTTCGTGTCGGCCCAAAGGGTGCGCGCCGCTGTTTGTGTCCATCGATCATGAAGGTGGCAAAGTCACTCGATTGAGTAAACCGTTTACGAAGTTTCCCGGCAATGACTCTATTGGAGAATTGGGTTCTCCCAAAGTGGCGTTTGATTTTGGGGCGGTGTTGGGTAAAGAGCTCAAAGCCGTAGGCATCAACATCAACTACGCGCCTGTTGTCGACGTGAACTCCAATCCGCAGAGCCCCGTGATCAATAGCCGCGCTTTTTCTAATGATCCGGAAGTTTGCGGAAAAATGGGTTCGGCAGTGGCTCGAGGCATCCAAAAAATGGGTGTGATAGCTGTGGCTAAACATTTCCCGGGGCATGGAGACACCAAGGAAGATTCGCATTTTGCACTCCCCAGGGTAGACAAAACTCTCGCACAACTAGAAGAACTTGAACTTATTCCCTTTCGGCGCGTAGTTCGGAGCCGCGTGGAAGCTATCATGACGGCTCATATCATTAACCCTAATTTGGACGCAGATTTTCCAGCGACAATGTCAGAAAAAACCATTAACGGGTTATTGCGCGAAAAACTCCGGTTTACTCGTTTGGTAATCAGCGACGATCTTGAAATGAAGGCTATCAGCGATCATTACGGACCTGACGAAGCCGCGGTCATGTCGATTAAGGCGGGTTGCGACTTGTTGATTTACCGTGGAGATAATGGTCTACCCATTCAACAAATCGATGCCATCGCCAAGGCAGTGGAAACAGGCGAGATTCCCCAAGCCACTTTCACTCAAGCATTGGCCCGAATTGAAGCGGCCAAAAAAATCTACGCTGAGATCCCGAATCCCGTGGATGTGAGCCAAGTGGAAAAGCACATCGGGCTCGATGCGCATTTTCAGTTGGCCGACACCATTTTTAGAAAAGAGCTTCCCGCTGGGCATATCGAAAGCCTGTAGGTCCGCATCGATTTATCAATCAGCAGTTAAAAACGAGTTCAGGCTGTTCAAGGGAATTTTCGATGCTCTGAACCACATACGCAAAGTGTTCGGGGTTGCTTTTGATGTCCAATGAATCTGCATGGACGACTAGTTTTTTGCCCAGTCGATAACTCTCCATCCAGTCGTCATAGCAAACATTCAAATGTTCTAAATAAGCTGTGGGAATGTCTCTTTCGTAATCCCGCCCTCGTTCGCGAATGCGTTCTTTTAGAACCTGGACGCTCCGACGGACATAGACGATCAAATCGGGTGGCGTTAAGAACTGCGTCATGGTTGAGTAGAGTTCGAAGTAGTTCTTATAATCTCGCTCGTCCATTTTTCCCGACTCATGCAGAGCCCTGGCGAAAATGTGAGCATCTTCGTACACAGACCGATCCTGAATTCCCGAGGCGCTTGCCGAAGTGATGACTTGGTGCGCTTGGAATCGCTTCGAGAGAAAAAAGACCTGCAGCTGCAGCGACCAGCGATTCATGTTTGAGTAAAAATCGGAGAGGTAAGGATTGTCTACGACCACTTCATAGTGAGGTGTCCATCCGTAATGTTCCGCCAACATTTGGGTGAGGGTCGTTTTTCCGGAGCCGATGTTACCGGCGATAGCGATAAAACGTTTGGTGCTCATAGAACGTGCGCGAATCCTTAGTTGTAAAACAGGCCGTTCATTCTTGTTACGGTCCGGATCTTATCCCGTCAAAGCAATTTCCTGACGCGAAGAGCCAAAAACAGTCTCAGTTAACAGTGGTCAATCTTACATCGAGCGTTTATTTTTCTGCTGGGGTGGTGTCATGGAATGGAAAAGGGAAAACTTCCAAGTCGAAGGTTATGAGCAGGTAACGTACGCCGAGCATTTGCCGTCGGGCATGCGTTCTATCATCGCTGTTCACAACACAAATCGCGGGCCGGCGTGTGGTGGGCTTCGACTCTTGCCCTATGCCTCTCAAGCTGAAGCCTTGGAAGATGTTCTGCGACTCTCCAAAGGAATGAGTTACAAGTCTGCGTTGGCCGGCATCGGTTTTGGCGGTGGAAAAAGTGTCCTCATCGCCGACCCTGCACGAAAAACCCCTGCCATGCTTCACGCTTTTGGTGAGTTTGTGAATACTTTCAATGGTCGTTACATTGCGGCTAAAGATATGAACATCAACACCCTCGATTTGGCGGAAGTGTTCAAGAAAACAAAACACGTCCTGGGCGCCGAAGGCCAGCCCGGATCCGGTGGAGATCCTTCCCCGCTCACTGCAGTCGGCGTGTATCGAGGTATGGAAGCAGCTGCAGAAGTTGCTTTGGGGCAAAGGTCGTTAAAGGGCGTCCGCGTTGCCATCCAAGGTTTGGGGCATGTGGGTTACGATTTGGCGGAACGCCTGCACAAAGCGGGGGCCGAACTTTGGGTCACTGATATTGATTCTAAGTCCGTAGAGAGGGCCAAACAAAAACTGGGAGCCCACCCCGTCGGCCTCGATGAAATTTACGACGTCGACTGTGAGATCTATTCTCCGTGTGCTCGGGGAGCGACATTAAACTCAAACACGATTTCTCGTCTGAAATGCCGGGCGGTTGTGGGATGCGCGAATAATCAGCTCGCTACCGACCAGGACGGATTTAGATTGGTCGAAAAGGGCATCCTTTATGCACCGGACTTCGTCGTTAACTCCGGCGGAATCATCAATGTGTTCTGCGAATACGAAGGATACGATCCCCAACGTGCAATGAGGCTGGCCGAAGGGATTTTTGACACAACGCGTGAAATCCTCAGGCGTGCGGTTCAGAATGGCAAACCGGCTTTTATCGTAGCGGAGGGGTTGGCCCAGGAACGTATTAAGAATCCCCAATTGCCGTGATAAAATAAGAGAGTGGAAAATCGCCTCTCCTCCGGCCGTTTATTTTTCCTCGGCACACCAACTCCCTGGGCTAATCAGTTTTTGGATGCGCTTCAGCAAGCCGGTCCATTTACTATTCAAAGAGAAGAAAATATCGCCCAGTTTTTTGAATATCCCCAGATTCAAAATCGGGTCAGTGTGGTGTTTTTGGAGCAATCAGCCCACGCTACCAAGCTCCTCTCTGAGTTGCGCGCTTCTAATCGAAAAATAGTTCTGGTTTGGTTTGGCAAAAATTTCACCAAAGAGGAATTGCAGACCGCCTTTTTATACCGCGTGCATACGGTTCTCGAAAACCCTCAGGCTGCGGATGCAAAGGTTATGCAGCAAGTGACAGGAGCAATTGCCGCGGCCGAAGCCGCCGAAAGATCCGAAGAGCTCTTGTTTTCCATTAAAGCCGCCGTACTGCAGATTGGAGAGAATGAAGAAGTTCCTGGGAGTTTAAAGGAGCTTCGAACTGGCTTGTTGAAGCTACAAAAACACGCCGTCACCAATGAGTTTTTGGGCAAGCCCACGCCCTCGGGCCGGGTTGCTGTGCCTTTTTACAAATCCCAGACTCTCGCCGATTCTCTGTTAATGGTGCAGGACTTAGAGCGCACCGGGGAACTCACAATCCGAGTTAAAAAACAGAGTTTGCAAGGGAAAATCGTTTTTCTGCAGGGGCGTCCGGTAGCCGCTCAGTGCGGGGAAACCCGAGGATTGAAGGCAATGTACCGCATGTTCTTGTGGAGTGAGCCCGAATTTAGCTTTGTCGGCCGGGATCCAGCAGAAACTCCGGTAGAAGAGACTTTTTCGCTTTCACTCAGAGAGATTTGCTTGGAGGGCGAATCGCTCCGCGCGCGTTTCGAAAAAATTCGACCCCATATTCCGCCTTCCCAAGTCAAACTTAGACTGGAACCCGGGGCTTTGAGCACCCAGACGCAACTGGATCGCGATGCGTTTTCCACCCTTTCTTCGGTGGTTGAATTGGGGAAAGTCGCCCAGATCCTGGATTACAACCCCCTTCCCGATGTTGTCCTATATGAATGCCTGATCGGGCTGAAAAAAAGCGGCTTGGTTCGAGTCATAGCCGGTTAATGGCTTTTTACTCGACCTCGACCCGAAAAAGTCTTAAAACCTGGCCCAATGCGTGGTTTCCTCGGAAAAGTAGTCGCCAAAGCCGCTGAGAAAACAGGGTATACCCCTGACGAATTTGCCTACCACGTCTTGCCACGATTTTTGCTCGAGATCATTCGGCGTTACCTGAGAGTCAAAGTAAAAGGCGTTTCCAATATCCCCAAAAAGGGAGCGTATATCCTCATTGCTAACCATAGCGGTTTTATGGGGTTCGATGCGTTGATGTTAGCCCATCAGGTAAATGAAAAACGAAAAGTCATTCCTCACATCATTGCACACAAACTTTGGTTTCTTTCTCCAGAAATCTCTGTGCATGCACACCGGTTTGGCCTGGTGCCAGCCACCTATGAAAATGGCTTGGAGATATTGAATAAGAATGAACCGCTCCTTTTGTTTCCAGAGGGAGAAGAAGGCAATTTCAAGCCGAGCAGAAAACGCTACCAATTGCGCCGCTTTCGCCGCGGGTTTGTACGTTTAGCTTTGGAAACTGGCGCACCCATTATTCCCTCGGTTGTCATCGGCGCCGAGGAAACGCATTTGACCCTGTCTCAAATTCGATGGGCGAAAGACTTGATCGGTACGGTAATTCCGATTCCTTTGAATGTCGTTCCTTTACCGGCAAAATGGACCATTCGATTTTTGCCCCCAATCTATTTGGAAAAAAACCCTGAGAAGGCTCGCGATAAAGAGTATGTCACTCAATTGAGTAAAAAAATCCGCCTCCTGCTTCAAAAAGAGATCAACGCCGATCTCGAAAAACGCAAGACCATATATATTTAAGAACCAGTCCGAAAAACGGACTGCTGTAGCGAAGGGCATTGGTTTCCCAGCTTGTGTGCCCATGGCGCGCGACTTGCAATCCGTTTAGGGATGCCGATTTGCACTTATAGCGCCACTCACCGTGGAGCAGAAGGGACTGTCGTTGAAGTCGAAGCTTCATTGCAAAAGTCTCTGCCGTCTATTGTCGTGACCGGTCTGCCGGGAGATGTTGTCAAAGAGAGTCGAGAGCGGATTCGAGCCTGTTTGAGTGCACTCGGATTTGATGTTCCTTCAAGTCGCTTGGTCATTCATTTATCCCCGGCAACCGAAAAAAAACAAGGTAGCCAACTGGATCTTGCCATCGCGGTTGCTCTGCTTTGCGTCGAGCAGCTAGTTGTCCCCGTCGTGCCAATTGAACAACAGGCCTTTTTGGGGGAGGTGTCTTTGAACGGCAGAATTCGTGGCGTTCAAGGAGCACTTGCATTGGCCCAGTCCCTTTGTCAGCGAAAGGGGACGCAAACAGTTTTCTTTCCAGAAGAAAATGCCGCGGAAGTAGCGCTGCTTCAAGACCCTAAGTGCCGGCCCGTCCACCATGTTTCGCAGGTGCTTGCTGCTTTGGAGGGGCGTGAGCCATTGCCTGCCCCCCTTTCTAAACCGGAACTTCCTTCACCCAAAAAGCTTCCTCCTCTACTAGATCAGATTCAAGGGCAGGCCTTTGCCAAACGCGCCTTGGAAATAGCACTTGCGGGTGGGCACCACCTTTTGCTGGTCGGGCCGCCAGGCATTGGCAAAAGCCTTCTAGCCCAAGCGGCACCCAGTTTGCTTCCCCCATTGAGTCAACCCGAACTCATTCAGCTACTCAAAAACCGAGGGACAGCGGAAGTGGATTTTTCTGTTTGTGCGTCCAGGCCATTTCGCAGTCCGCACCATTCGATTTCGGGAGCGGGCCTCTTGGGCGGGGGAACGGGGATGATAAGCGGGGGAGAAATAGCGCTGGCACATGGGGGAGTACTTTTTCTCGACGAATTGCCGGAATATCGAAAAGACGTCCTTGAAGGTTTGAGAGAACCACTGCAGTCGGGCGAAATTCAACTCAGTAGAGTTGGCGCTCGACTCACTTTCCCCGCACGATTTCAGTTGATTGCGGCGATGAATCCTTGCCCCTGCGGCTATCATTTGGATACGCAGCGGCGCTGCCGTTGTGCACCTCACAAGGCTGATGCCTACCGATCTCGGATTTCGGGTCCAATATTGGACCGCATGGATATTTGTGCGTTTCTCGGTTCTTCAATTGGAAAAAATGAGACGCCGTATGATTCCCACCTAAAAGTAGCAACGCGCATTCAAGTGGCGCGGGAAATACAGCACTCGAGGTATCAAGACTTGGAAATGCTCAATGCCCGAGCTCGTGTAGAAGATCATGCGGGGTTTGAGTTGGGAACGGAGCAGCGTTCTTGGCTTAATCACCTGTGCAGCCGGGACTACCTAAGTTTTCGTTCACTACACAAGACCATTCGTGTCGGGCGGACAATCGCGGATCTTCACGGTGCAGAATTTATTAAGACAGAACACTTACACGAAGCTTGGGATCTGCGGTGTCGAAGTTTGTCGAACTGGTCTTAGACAGTTGGGACTATCTTCTGGCTCTGCTTTTTCAGACGGCTTGTTTGGGCTGCAGAGGAGTGGGAGAAAAGGCGCTGTGTGCGAACTGCAGGCGCTTTTCACTTCTGCCGACGAACGGAACAGGTGTGGAGGCGGCTCTCGATTATACGGAGCCCGCACGATCAGTACTTCGAGCTGCGAAGTTTCAAAAACGGCGTGAGCTACTGAGGTATTTCAAACCGGTGGTCTGTTCGATGGACTTTTCGTACGTCCACTCGGACTCGGCGATCGTTCCGGTGCCGTTGCATTGGACCAGCTTCTGGCAACGGGGCTTCAATCAGAGTGAAATTCTAGCCAAATGGGTGGGAGAGATTACGGGGCGACGCGTTGTCCCGGACGGTCTTTATAGGACGCATCGTACGAAGCCGCAGAGTCTGATCCGCAGCTCGCACCGCGGCGCGTCGTTAGGGGACTGCTTCGAATGGAGGCGGGGCCACCCGGTACCTGAGCGGGTGCTGCTGGTGGACGATGTTCTGACTTCCGGAGGTACGGTCCGGGCCTGTGTCGCAGCGCTTAACCGGGCGGGGATTTCACAGATACAGGTATGGACTCTCCTTCGCGCTAGTCGAGCTAAACCGTCAAAACTCCTCAGCTAACTCGCTATAAATGCCGATGTAATTAGGAGGAGATTCACTTCATGCAACGCAACGACGCCGTGACTATTTTTGACAGACTCAAAGACCGTATTCGAGCGGGAATGCAGCAAGCTCTTGCCAATCCGCTGCTTCATCCAAGTCAGCGCGAGCCCATCCAACGTCTTTTGGCCAGAACGTCATTTGGTTATTTGGAATTTGCGGAAGAAGTGCCCGCGTTGAACAAGCGCAAAGTGTTCGGTGATCCGATTTATATTGGAAATGCCATTCGGTCCAAGCGCGAAAGTGGCTTGCGCCTGGTGCCTGCAGCGGGGACCTTTGGAGATTTGTTGTCGTTTCGATTTGCGGAAATGGCCGCTGATGTTCGGCAGTTTGAAAAGTTGTCTTTACTCGCTCAAAAACAGTTCGGATTTCAGAACGCCAACTTTTTTGTTCTGAACGCGTACCCCTCGGGTATTTCGCTCCCGGAAGGAATCCAATCGATTGAATGCAGTGCAAAGCCCGAGGTCCTTGCGCTCAGCTTGAAGGTAGTGCGAGAGCACTTTGAGAAAATTATTCTCATTTGCCAGCCCCACTTTTTGAAGTACGTCATCGAGAATGGATTTTTGACCGGCAAGGATCTCACCCGGCTGCATTTCATTATTGGTGGGAGCTGGTTTCCAAAAGGTTTTTTAAGTCAGCTTGCTCGGGGGGCAGGTGTAGATTCCCAAATCTTTCAGAAAAGAGTGATTTCTCTTTTTGGCGTGGCAGAAGTCGGACTCGGTGTGGGACTTCAACCAGCCCCTTTAAACGCAGTCCGGGATGCGCTGCCGGCGACCGCTGGTTCTCTACTGAGTGGCACCCGGTCTCACGCTATTCCCATGCTCTTTTTCGTTGATGAAGACCGATTCTTTGTCGAAGCGGTCGATGGCCGGATCTTCATAACTGCATTTTCAAGCAAGGGCACCATTCCCATTATTCGCTACAATACGGGGGATCTGGGGAGTGTTTTCAGCAGTGATAGGCTCAGAGAGTTAGTCCCAGCATATCCATTTCCGGATCAAGCCATGTTCTCGATCGCGGGTAGAGTCCCTGACGGGGACAGAGTCCGGATTTTTGCCGACGAAATTGAAGAGTACATTTGCACTTCGGCTCCCGAAAAGATGGGGCTCACCGGGGATTTTCTGATCAAAGGAGATAGGTGCTTGTTTGCAACCAAGGCTCCCACAGCGGACTATCCCGACATACTCCAGGAGCTACGAAAAGACCTTTCCCAGGTCTCAGGCATCGACTTAGCGCCGGTAGTTCCTAATGCCTTTGAGATGCGATCGGACCTGTTGAGGAAACCGTTGAAGTATGCAAAATGAAGCAACCATTGCGTTCGACTCACAGCTGACCGAGCAGCACTTCAGCACTCGGATCTATGGTGGGTTTTTGAAGTACCTCGAGCAAACGCTTGGGATGGAACGCGCCCGCACCTTGATCGAAAAAACAGGCCTGACTTGGGACTACCTCACCGCCGAGAGTAATTGGGTTTCCGAAAAATTCGCTGAGCGCTTTTTCGAAGTCATGACGGACGACCCGAGCATCCCATCAGATTTCTCTTACCAGGCGGGAAAGACCGCACTTTCTCAAACACTTCAGAGCTCAGTTCAGGTGCTTGCGGTTCAAATGTTTAATCCAGCGTTAGTGTACGACAAGCTGCTCTACTTCGCTCGGCAGTATAACAAAGTAGATTCTCTCAAAATCTTGTCGATGCAACGGGGATCCATGCGCTTAGAGTTTATTTCCCACCGAGAAACAAAATATCTTCAGCTGATCGAAGACAACTGGCGAGGTTTTTTGGAGCAGATTCCAACGGTACTTGGTCTCCCCCCAGCAAGAATTCGAGTGGTCGAGAAGGGAGATCGGCGATTTGTTTTTGATATGGCGTGGGAGTCCAATCGCACGTTCCTCAATCTAAAACGAGCACAGTTTGCCCTTGTCACTTCGGCCATCGTGTGCGCCGTAGTTCTCGTTTTCAGAAAGTTGGGAAGCGGAAATGTGGGTCAGATTCCGGCTTTGCTCTTGATGTTTATTAGCTCTTCGTTGGGTACGTTTGTTTGGATCGAAAGACTTCGTCAACGGTTGCATGGACGCGGGGAGAACACGCTTACAAAGCTGCTTCAAGAGACAGAAGAACGCTACGGAGAACTTCTCAAAAGCAAGAGTGCGCTTGATCGACGCTATCGTGAAGCCAAGCTTATGACCGCGATTGTTTCTCGCTTGAGCTCCTCCGAAGACTCAAGGTCGCTCATTGCACAGAGCGTGAGAGAGCTTCAAGACAGTCTGAAATACGATCGGGTAATTTACATGTCCTATGACCCAACAGCGCAGTCGTTATCAGTAACTGCTGCTCAGGGTTTTGAAGCGCCGGCGAAAGGTGGATTTGTTGGGTACAAAGTAGACGTTTCCAAACCCACTCCTCATCCCTGGCATTTGGGGAACGTTTTTCGGGAGGGCAAGCCTGTTTTGGTGCCCGTAACAGATGAGTACTTTGAAACTCTCAGTGAAGAAGGCCGGACATTGCTCTATTTGACTAAAAGCCGTTCATTCATTCTGTGTCCAGTGGTCACCGACAGGGATAAGTTCGGAATACTTTTGGCGGACTACACGCATTCAGCGCGAGTTCTGGACGAAGAAGACCTTAAAACCGTGACTAATGTTGCCAATCAGTTGGCCATCGGACTTTCCAAAGCGGTTGCTTTCGAAAAAGAACGCCGCATTCGCATGGAGTTCCAGAGATTTGTCCCGCCGCAGGTTATGGAATCCCTTATTGGAGAACGAACCATTGATTTGGAGTCTGGAATTCATCAGGAAGTGAGCATTCTGTTTTCGGATATCCGGCAATTCACCAAACGATCCAGCACTATGGAACCTTCCTTACTCATTAAAGCGCTGAACTACTATTTCAAGGCAGCTACCGATGTCGTTTATCGCAACGGAGGAATTGTCGATAAATTTACTGGAGACGGGCTGTTGGCAATTTTTAATGCTTTTGGAAATGACCCTAACCACAGCTCTCAGGCAGTGCAGGCAGCCCTGAAGATGCAAGCAGGTTTGGACCTGGTTAATCGGGAGATTCACAATCGATTCTTCTCTACCAGTACTTGGGAGCCGTTCGATGTTGGTATTGGAATTCATACGGGCGTAGTAGCCATTGGCAACCTGGGCACTGCGAACAAAACCGAGTTTACTGCGATCGGAGAGACAGTGAACGTGGCCTCTCGCCTAATGGAAATTAGCAAGCAGTATCCGAAGTCCATTCTTGTTTCCAAGGCAGTCGCCGCAAAAGTTTCAAAACAATACAATCTTCAACCCATCGGCGCATACCCCATTCGTGGTTTGGACAGAGAAATGGAACTACTAATTGTGGTTGATAGGAAACCAGCATGAGTGTTGCACCAAATTCCAAAACCGATGTTCGTAGAGCCAGCGGGCGTGTTTCACATGAGAAAATGGACAGGATATTGTTCTGCTGTTCATTAGATGGAACTCCCCGTCAGTACGAGGTGATTAATTTAAACTCGTTTGGCGCATTGATTGCTTTGGGTCCCAACGAAACACTCAGCGTTGGCAGCATTGTTAAGGATATAGAACTGCGAAAGAATGTTCTCGCCATCGGAAAATACGGGGAGGCGAGAGTGGCGCATTGCCGACTGGTGGATGGTTTGGAACACGTAGGCTTGGTCTTTCAGGAGGCACAGAGCGCCAAGCTTAATATTGGGGACCGCCGAAAAACGGAACGCGTCCGCGTTTTGGGCGGCTTTGCGCCACAGGCCAGTTGCGCTCACCCTTATGAGTTCGATGTCTTTTTAGTGTTTAAGGTCTTGGAGATCACGGCTACCGGAGCGACGTTGTCGACTTCAGCGGGGAACCATTCTCTGCTTAGGGGAAGTCAGCTGAAAGACTTGCAGATTTACTTTCCAACGATCGGTATGGCGGTTGTAGATGCCGACGTCCAGCACCTGCGTCAGGATGCACAAGGTCCCGGTATTCGGATTGGGGTCTGGTTCACCAAAGTAGACGGTGCTTTTGCTCCCTCGGTGATAAAGTACCTTTTGAATTTCGGAGATTTTTCAGGCCCAGCGTCTATCCAGACCATTCGACGTGCCGGATTTTCGCCAAAGCGGCTGAAGACACACATTCAGTTTGGGACCGTGAAGAGTCCCGAGGACTATCGGCAAGTATTGGAGTTGAGAAAACTTGCGTACACGAGATCCGGGAAAATGGATCCCAACACTTCGACAGATTCGATGTCGGACATCTATGATCTCAATTCTAAGATCATTGTAGCAAGACATCGTGGCGAAGTAGTCGGATCCGTTCGTATTACGTTTTGTGCGAAGGAAGCAGATAGGTTTGAGCTCGATGCGTCGATTGAGTTACCAAAAAATCTTAATCGTGGGCGCACCGCGGAAATTAGCCGACTTTGCGTTTCGGACGATTTTGAAAATACGGACTTGGTGCTTGGGCTCTTCGAGCGCGGCACGGAACTAGTCAACAAGGCCGGCATTGAGCACATTATTACTTCGTGTATCGAAGAGATGCTGCCTTTCTACAAAAAAATAGCCTTCTACCCAACAGGGAAGCGGTTTCAACTTGCGACGCTGAACAATATTCCCCACTATCTACTGCTGCACGATTGCCGCAGTCACCAGGTTTCATTTCGTTTGAACCCCGTCTACTGGCATTACACGTTTAGGAATATTGTTGGACACTTGTCTCGGTTTGGCTTTGTTACTCAAAAGATGGGGTTGTTTAAGCGACTGATTCGTTACTTCTTGGTCAATTTCCACCTTGTCGAACGCCGTCTGCGTCGTCGTAAATAAAAAAACCCGGCAACCTTGCGGTGGCCGGGCTTCTCATGTTTTAAATTTCAGCTTTCTAAGCGGCTCTGTCTACGTTTTTCGCCGATCGAGGAACGGATTCCGGCGTGGATGAAACCGCCGGGCTGTTCGACTGCGGTGTCTGCTTGGCCCATTCCATTGGATCGTTTACCAAAGCATGCTTGAGAGCGTCCGTGAGGTCCTTCGCAAAGTAGAACTTGAGTTTCTTGCGGAGTTCCTTGGGAACTTCGTAGAGGTCCTTGTGGTTTTTCTCAGGCACGATGATGGTTTTGATTCCATGGCGAAGTGCAGCCAAGGTCTTTTCTTTGAGACCACCGATAGGGAGAATTTTTCCCCGCAAGGTGATTTCACCCGTCATTGCGACATCTCTCCTCACTGGGTTGTTCGTGAACAAAGACACCAGTGCCGTTCCGATCGTAATTCCCGCGGAGGGGCCATCCTTTGGAGTGGCTCCTTGAGGTACGTGAACGTGGATCTCGTACTTGGAGAACATCTCGTCATCGATTCCAAGCATCGCCGACTTGCTGCGGATGTATGAAAGTGCTGCTTGAGCAGACTCTTTCATGACATCACCCAAGGAGCCTGTGAGCACCAAGCCCCCTCCGGTTTTTCGCATCAGAGTGGTTTCGATGTTTAGGATCTCTCCCCCAAACTGTGTCCATGCGAGACCTGTTACCACCCCTACTTCGTCGTGCTGACGTTCTTCTTCTGGGATGAAGCGTGGGGGACCCAGTAGTTTAGGTATCATTGCGGGAGTGACTGAGTGTTGCTCAGGCTTGTCACTCGTGGCTACTTTGCGCGCGATCTTGCGGCAAACCGAAGCAATATGGCGCTCCAAGTTTCGAAGACCTGCCTCTTGAGTGTACTCACCCACAATGCGTGTTAGCGCAGCATCGGTGAACTCAATGTCTTCTGGCTTGAGACCGTTTTCTTCGACTTGCTTATGGATCAAGAATTTCTTCGCGATCTGAATTTTATCATCTTGGCTATAGCCAGAGAGCTGAATGACTTCCATTCGGTCTTTGAGGGCCGAAGGCACTGGCTCCATCAAGTTCGCCGTAGCGACAAACATGATATTCGACAGATCGTAAGGCAAGTTTAGGTAATGATCCCGGAAGCTGAAGTTCTGCTCTGGATCGAGTACCTCTAGGAGTGCCGAGGCTGGATCACCACGGAAGTCTGCACCGAGCTTGTCGATCTCGTCGAGCATGAAAATCGGATTGCTGCTACCCGCTTGCTTTAAACCCTGGATAATTCGACCGGGCATCGCACCTACATAAGTTCTGCGATGGCCTCGGATGTCCGCTTCATCGCGGATACCGCCGAGCGAAATACGCACAAAATTTCGACCCATCGCTCGAGCGATCGATTTACCCAAACTTGTTTTTCCCACACCCGGTGGCCCGACAAAGCAGAGAATGGGGCCTTTCATTTTGGGTTTGAGTTTTCGAACGGCCAAAAACTCCAAGATGCGCTCTTTGATCTTCTCAAGGTCAAAGTGATCCGCGTCCAAGATTTTCTTGGCCTCAACTAGATCCAAGCTGTCTTCCGTCGTTCGCCCCCAGGGCAGGTCTGTTAACCAGTCCAAGTAGGTTCGAACGATAGTGGCTTCGCTGGCGTCTTGGTGCATTCTTTCCAATCGGCCAATTTGTTTGAGTGCTTCTTCGCGCACTTCATCCGGCATTTTTGCTGCATCTACCTTGACCCGCAGCTCAGAGACTTCTTCACTTTTTGTTTCAGTGTCGCCAAGCTCGGTCTTGATAGCGCGGATCTGCTCACGCAAAAAGTATTCGCGCTGGCTTTTGGTCATCTCATCGCGTGCTTGAGATCGAATCCGAGCCTGCATGGCCAAGATTTCGAGCTCTTTTACGAGAATGTCGTTTACGCGTTTTAGGCGATCGACCGGATCAAATAGCTCTAGAATCTCCTGACCTTCTCCGACTTTTAAGCCCAAGTTGCTCGCTACTAAATCGGCCAGACGTCCTGCATCGGCGATGTCGTCAACGACCATGAGAATGTCGGGGGAGAGCATTCGGCCCATGGAGATAACTTTCTCCAGTTGCTCCTTCACGGTGCGCATAAGCGCTTCGACTTCTACATTGTCACGTGTAGCACCGTCTTCTTTGATTTGTTTTACTTTTGCTTTGAAAAAGGGCTTTTCCTGCGTGAAGTCCTGCAGTGTCCCTTTGGTCAACCCTTGTACTAGGATTTTCACCCGGCCATCTGGCAGCTTACGCATGCGCATTATCATGGCAATCGTACCGACGGTGTAAATCGAGTCGGCGGATGGGTTTTCATCCGTGATTTCTCTTTGTGCTGCTAAGAAGATCAGGCGATCTTTGGCCAGGGCTTCGTTAACGGCTCGTATGGAAGGCTCGCGCCCAACAAAGAGCGGAAGGATCATGTACGGGTAAACAACCACGTCCCTCACCGGGAGCAGGGGCAGCTCCTCGGGGATGACAAGTTCTTCGGCTTCGGAGAACTCGTTTGGCATGTATCACCTTCGGCTTGTAGGTTAATCCGCGGTAAATCTTATTACTGTATTTATATCGGTCGGCAGGAAGGCAGCCTTGAGGCACAAATCTCGAGGATCGCAGAGAAAATAAGACGCTTTGCGTTAACTCAAGGCGGGGCAAGGGGAGAGCAGGCAAAGTTCTGCAAAAAAACTTTTCTGTAAGGTTAAACCGAGGGGGGAAAGTCAGCCGTAAGCTTTGGCTTGGAGTTCTTCTGCCTCTTTGCAGCGGATGCATAGGTCCGCAGTAGGTTGGATTTCGAGGCGTTTAGGTTCAATAGCTTCTTCGCAGGATTCGCATGTGCCATAGAGCCCATCTTCGATCTTAGCCAAAGCTTCTTCGATTTTTTGTAGTGCAGCGCGCTCACGATCGCGTAGTCGGAGACTGACGCTTTGGTTGAGTTCTGAAGAAGCAAGATCGACTTCATCAGGCAAGTCGTCGGCACTCAATGTAAGGTCTGCATTCCTGTTTTTTTCGGTGTGGTTAAGCAAACGGGCTTTTTCTTCCCGTAGGAGTTCAGCAAACTTGTTGAGGTCTTTCTTCTTCATAGCGGCAGTACTCCTTTAGAAGAACTGTCTTTGCGAAGCTGAAATGGCGCTGCGCTTGTTTAACTGTTATGGAAAAAGGGTCTTAAAAAGACGGGCGTGTAATACTTACCTGATTTTACCACTCATAAAATGGAAAGGACACACTGTCGTCGGTTGCGGCGCGTTACTGCTGGATGAATGCGCCGCCCGGCGCAAGGGCGAGAATAGGCAGGGCTCTTAACGCGATACGCCCTGAGTCGATCGACACCTGTCCCAAAGAGCTTTCAAATCCGCGTAACGCAGTCAGTGTGTTTACCGCACCATTCCGGGTACCGGAGCTTTCCGAAGCTGCTTTGACGACAAGTTCCAACGCTTCATAAGCTTGGGCCGCGAGAAGATCGGGGGAGACACCATAGGCTTCGGAGTACTGGCGGATAAATTCAGCTTGTTGTGTATTTCCGGCGCCAAGTTGCAACCCTGCCGGAAAAAGTGCGCCCTCCACTAAACGTCCCCCTCGTTTATAAAGCTGATCATTGTTCCATTCACTCGTTCCCAAGAGGGGGATCCCAGTGACGTCGAAGTAGGCCAAACTTGCTGCAATTTGGGCGGCTACTTTGGGCCCATCGGGTATAAACACAGCGTCAAAGTCGACAATGGGAGGCAATCTTGCTTTGCTAGGACGTTTGGTTTTTGCCTGTTGCTCCTTGATAAACGCATTGAGCTTTGCAAGTTCAGCTCTTCGATATCGAAGGTCGCTTAGCCCGGTGATTTTTTGCACCGCATCTTGAAAATCTCGCGCATCCGACGGGTAAGTCTCAAACCCGACGATGCGTCCCCCCAGTTTGTTGGCGACCGCGATAAACTGGGTTGCCATGTCCTCACCGTAGCCGTTCTCTGGAGCAATAATTGCGAAGCGGCGCAGCCCTTTGCGTTCGATGCAGTGGCGAACGAGGTTCTCCATCTGAACTCGGGGAGTCAGAGCGTTTTGAAACAAGTAGGCACCGCGCTCGGAAATACCTTCTTTCCCAGACAGTGAGAGATTGAGCACTCCGAGTTCTTGCGATTTATCGGCTACCGCAATCGACTCTTTCCAGCTAATCGGCCCGAGTATGGCGATGACACCGTGTTCAGACACGAGTTTTTCTACGGCTTGTGCGGCAGTTGCAGGATTGGATCCTGAGTCTTCTACAAAGAGTTCAATGTCCAGCCCATCGTCCTTAAAGGCACCTGCCGCAAGCAAAATACCATCGAGCGCTTTGCGGCCATAGGGAGCCAGCGAGCCAGAAAGTGGGAGCACAACCCCCAGATGGGAGCGGTCAGCGGATCCCGAATTCACCGAAAGTGCTGGAGAAGGGTTCTGGGATGTGGCCGGAGTGCCCGCAAAAGAGAGCGCAGCCAGACGCTCTCCGATTTTGGAACGCGTGCCGGGTTCCGACACCACCCCCAAGAGGGAGTTCAACTCGGTAGCGGAGCCGATTTGAACGAGGTGATTTGAGATCGAGGCCTCGATGGGTTTGCGTCGAAACTCTTCGACCGGAAGTTGGAGTTGCAGGGCATGGTAAACAATAGTCGCTCCATGGTTGCCCAGCGACGATGCTGCCTGAGCCGCCAGCTGGTAAACTACTTCGGATCGTTTGGGACCTTCTTTTCTCAGTGCTTCGGGTGTGAGTCGTCGAAGCGCTTCCAGTGCTTTATCAAAGTGCGTTTGCTGGTATTCGGCCGCCGCATAATGGTAGGTGGCATCAAAAACAAGCTCAGACGGTGGGTTGGCGCCGAGAAAGGCCGAGAGCTCTTGGCTAGCTGGAGCGTAGTTTGCTGTTTGGTAAAAAACCATTCCAAGTCGAAACGAGGCGAGCTGGCTAGCGAGTGAATTAGGAAAACGCGCTTTAATGGCTCGGTAAGCGTCGGCCGCAGGTTTGAGCTTACGGGCTTTATAGGCCTTTTCTGCTTGTGCAAAAAGTGGGCGTGCCGCCGCGGGTTCTATGGCCGCAGTTTTAAATGCAGTGTCTTCTTGGGAAGTGGGGTTTTCCTGAGCTGAAGGTGCGGGCACTGAAGCGCAACGGACTATGCTAAACACCAGAGCTGCGAAAAGGACCTTTTGAATATTCACTTTTGACTCTCTTTAAACTTCTTTTGAAAAGTTTCTACGGCGGGTTGAGATCCTTTGGAGGTCTCTTCACCGAGTTCTTTAAGAAGCTCCTTCTGCTTGCTCGAAAGTCGAGCGGGGGTCTCTACCAGCACACGGACGACCAAATCACCACTTCCGTTTCCGTTCAGGCGCTTGATACCTTTGCCACGCAGCTTTAAGATCGTTCCAGATTGAGTTCCTGCAGGAATTTCCAATTCAGTGGCCCCACCCAATGTCGGGATTTCAATTTCGGTACCCAGGGCTGCTTGAGTGAACGAAACGGGTAAATCCAAAATCAGGTGTTCGCCTTCTCGCTGAAAAAGTGGGTGGTCTTTCACCCGGACATGCACGTACAAATCCCCCGCTCTTCCGCCGGGTTCGGCCGCTTCTCCTTCGCCTCTGAGACGCATCCGTTGATCAGAATCAATACCTGCCGGGATTTTTACTTCCACAGTGGCAGGGCTTTTTACCCGACCTCGACCCCGACACGGTCGGCAGTGATCTGTAATGATCACTCCCCTTCCTTGGCATGCAGAGCAGGTGCGAGAAAGCGTGAAAAAACCTTGGTTGAAGTGCATTTGGCCAGAACCGCGACAAGTCTGGCATGTCTGCGGAGTCGTGCCCGCACGCGCGCCACTTCCTTTGCAAGAAGAGCACGCATTCTCTCTTTCAAAGGTGATTTTTTTATCGGCACCAAAGGCAGCTTCTTCGAAGCTCACTTCCAGATTGTAACGAAGATCCACTCCCGCGGCTTGTTCTGCGCCCCGGGCTCCAAAAATATCACTAAAAATATTATCGAATATGTCAGAAAAGGAGCCATTAAAACCCGCATCCCCGCCAAATCCAGCGCCTCCCAAACCGGCGTGTCCGAACTTGTCATAGGCTGCGCGCTTTCCGGGTTCGCTCAAGATCTGGTAGGCCTCATTGATTTCTTTAAACCGGACTTCGGCCGTCGCATCCCCGGGGTTTCGATCGGGGTGGTATTGGATCGCAAGCTTTCGGTAGGCCTTTTTCAGTTCGTCGTCTGTTACGGAGCGTTCGACGCTCAGTATTTCGTAATAGTCTCTCTTCATTCTTTCGCGATTCCCACGACTACTTTTGCAGGTTTAATGAGGCGGCCTTGTAACAAGCAACCCCTGGCCGCGACTGCGACAACGGTATCTATCTTATCGTTTTCTACTGGTGCTTGGGAAACAGCTTCGTGGATATTTGGATTAAATTTCTCACCCGAAGAACCTACCAGTTCCACGCCGTGTCGGCCGAGCATGTGGATCAATTCGCGCTGAGTCATTTCGATCCCCGTAAAGAGCCCTTTGGCATCGTCATGATTTTTGAGATTCGCTCCGGAATCGAGTGCACGATCAAAAAGGTCCACGACGGTGAGGAGGTCTCCGACCATTTTTTCGTTTGCAAATCGAATGGCCGTCTCTTGTTCGCGCAACAGGCGGCGCTTGCTATTTTCGAATTCCGCCCGCATGTAGAGCAGCTGTTCTTTTAGCTTGGCCTCAGCATTGACTGCCGCCTCCTCGGAATTGGTTTCCTCACTGGAAGCAGTGTTTTCTTGATTCTCGTCTTGGACGGGTTTTTCTTCGGCACTCATTGTGACTCCCATTTTTGGCGATAGCGGCCTTTGATGTCGGGCTGGCCGACGCGTACACTTCGGATTGCTTGATCCAGTAGCCCGTGCAACGTGTTCACTTCCTCCAAATACGGAGGTAGTTGCGAAAGAATTTCTTCGAGGCGGGGACGCATTTTGTGCGGATCCCCGGGCAATACAAAACCTACTTGCTCCGCTAAACCCAGAAAATGCGCGATCAATCGATCGCGTTGAGATCTTCCGGTCGGGCTGCGCTCCTCCGGCGCTTGGGTAAAATGGCGGTTCATTTCATACGTAAAGATGAGCACTGCTTGGGCCAAATTCAAGGAGCGATACTCGTCAGAGGAAGGAATCGTGACCACCCAATCGCAGAGATCGATTTCTTCGTTGGATAAGCCATCCGCTTCGGGTCCAAATACAAAAAAGATATCAGATACTTCTCCCGCCTTGAGTTTGTTCAGGGCTCTCTCCATAGCCACTGAAACCTGGACGGGGTGCGGACGATTTGCAGAGCCTACGCGCGCAGTCGCCGCGAGAAGGAGGGGCTTGCCAGAGTTGGGGATGGCCTCGGCTAAGGTGTTGAAAAAAAGCGCGTTTTCTAAGCGGGGCCTGGCGTGCTTCGCCAATCGCCAAGCTCCTGCATCGATCAGCGAGGGGGATCCCACGATGCGGAAGCTGCCTTTGAGTCCCATGTTCGCCACGGCTCGAGCAGCGGAGCCAATGTTCCCACTATACTCAGGGCGCACCAATATAACGTGAGCCCTCTCTCTTAAGGAATCAACAGTGCTGTGGAAAACTTTACCGGGTTGAACAGTGTCCAATAATCCACTCCTAACGCGCGCAGTCTACCCAGAAAACAGAGTGGATCTAATACCTTATTTGGTGTGCGGAACCAAGTAGGGAATAAACACTTCAAGCGGTGTTCCAGCTATCGCGGGGGAGTTATCCACAGGGTGTGGATAACTTTTTGACCACTTCAACAGCGCTCTGTTGCGGGTCCCGAGAGGAAGAAACTTAGCGTAAAGCTCAACAATTTGACCCATTTAATTTTCCGGGAAAATTCTTGTCAATCGCCTTTTTGCTAACTGCTTGAAACCCAGTCTGGCCAAGCGTTTCCGGCCGTGGGTTGGGTTAACTTGAAGGGCATTTTATGGGGCGGGTGTTCGGTGCGGTGAGTCGGTCTGGAGAGGCTTGGTAAGCAGGCTTTTCCAGCGGTGGGGTGCTAAGCTCCGCGCAAGCCCCGGGTTTTCAGGGGGGCGAAAGAGTTAGTTTTCGGTTAAAAAACGGCTTTGGCTGAGTCTGGCCCTATGTGTTATAGCCAGTGGTTTACGAAATCTCGGAGAGACACTAGGTGTCGGCACGTAAATGGATCGCTTTTTGGGGGGGGCTTTTTGTTTTTTTCTCTGCCTCTGCTTGGTCAAAGCCGATTGTCTATCTGCCCTGCGTGGGCTGCTACGGCTCTGCTTCGTTTTATCTGAGCGAAGCTATTTCCCTCTTTCCAGAGTACGAGATCCGTGGCGTTCATATTCAAACCGAAAAAGAAATTTCGGCCAATTACATCGCTAGTTTTCAAGCTACCCGGGATGGTTACTATTCCACCCGCAAAATCGATCCTAACAACCCGTCAGAGTTTGAGGGGTTGATCCGCTATCTCAAAGGCCTTCAGTCCAGCGATCCAGACGGTGCGCGCTTGGTGCGCGCCATCGGGGGAATTGAGCAGGGGACCTACCATTCGGCGGCAATCAATGCAGCTTTGGGGTTCACCGAAGCTAATGGCGTAGAGAGTCGGGATCTTTTGCGTCATAAACTCTTGCAGCAGCAAGCGGTCGGGGAGAAATACCGCATTCCTAGTAGTCCGGTGCTTACGCTCGCTGACGTTCGCGAGTTTATCGCAAAATTTCCTAAACAGCGCTACGTGGTCAAGCCGCCCAAAAGCTCTTCCGGGGAGCACGTTTATTTTGTCGACGGGACGGACACCCGTCGCTTTCAACGCATACTTTCGTCGGTTATTGGGACAAATGACCACTATGGCCAGCTGATCGACTTTTTGATCATTCAGCCAGAAATCGTTGGTGAAGAGTACGTTGCCGAAACCTTCACTGCCTATGGCGAAACGTTTTTGGTGGGTACGTTTCAATACAACAAGCGCCAGTCGGCCAATGGCAGAAAAGTTTATTTTATTGATCGACCGGTAGACCTGGCATCTCAAATTGCTCGAGAGCTGAGTCACAATGTAAAAGCCGTGGCGCCGCAACTGTCTTTGAGAACAGGCCCAGGACATTGGGAGTGGATGAAAGAGTCTGCGACTGGCAACTGGTACCTGATCGAGATGGGTGGCCGTGTCGGGGGCTCTGCATTTCCGTCGGTTGAGCAAAAAATCTGGGGCCGAAGTAATCTACAACTCAATCTGCTTCATGCGATCGATCCTGGGCGTTATAAGAAAGAAATTGAGCTCTTTAGGACAACCCCGCCCATGCTGACAGATGTGGCGGTGATGAGCTTGATCAGTTTGGGGGCCGGCACGATTCGCCCCGGGACCCAAGAGCTTTTTTCTAGCTTGCCGACGTTTTATTCTCCCGCTCCCTATTACGAGGTTCAAGACGGGTCATCGTTCAAAGAAACGGTGGACTTAGATACTTCTCCGGCTTTTATATTCTTGGCAGGAGAGACTCAGGCTATCAAACGAGATGCCCTGAAGATTGTACACTGGCAGAACAACGGCGCCGTATTTAAATATGAGAGCCCTTCCTGTGCGCTTTGGCTAAAAAAGCAGTACCAGCGGCTGCATCAAGCGCTGCATGTCCAAAATATTTTTGAATAGGTTTTTGGCGCATTGGCGCCAGCATTCAAGAAGCGGGCATTTCTTCTCTGTTTTCGTCGTCAAACAGACCTAATTGCGAACGATGATGCGACAGGGCTCCTGATCGCACTTTGCTGCTACGTTGGGATTGAGTTTCCAATAGTCCTTGGATTTCTCTCGCGCGGTGGAGAACGCCGGAAGGCAGGCCAGCTATTTTGGCTACTTCGATGCCGTAGCTGCGGTTGCAGATTCCCGGGGCAAGTTTGTACAAGAAGACAATATCTTCTTTCCATTTTTCCACGAGAACGTTGGCGTTCTTGCAGCCGGGAAGAGTCGTTTCGAGTGCGGTAATTTCGTGAAAATGTGTGGCGAAAAGGGTTTTTGCTCGGACATTCTCGTGCAAATGCTCGAGCAAAGACCATGCTAGAGACAGGCCGTCGTAGGTGCTCGTACCTCGGCCAATTTCATCGATTAAAATCAGACTTTGAGGTGTGGCCGTCTTTAGAATCCGAGCGACTTCAGTCATTTCAACCATAAAAGTGGAGCGTCCCCTGGCGAGATCGTCGGAGGAACCAATTCGAGTGAACACGGCGTCGATAAAGGGCAGGGTGCTCTGGCTTGCCGGGACAAAACTTCCCGACTGGGCCAGGATGCAGATCAAGGCAATCTGACGCATTATCGTCGATTTGCCCCCCATGTTGGGTCCTGTCAGAATCATTGTGCGGCAATGGTGGGGATCTAAGTGAATGGAATTTGGAACAAAGGCACCTGGTGGGAGCAGTGCTTCTACGACGGGGTGGCGGCCTTCTTGAATCGAAAGGACATTGTCGCCATTAAAAATGGGGCGCTGATAAGAACGCAGTCGAGCAGAGTGTGCAAAACTTCCCAAGACATCTACTTGCGCCAGCGTGCGAGCATTTTGAGACAAAACAGAAGTCACCGCAGCCACGCGCCCTCTGAGCTCCAAGAAGAGGGCCTCTTCCAAAGCTTTGAGGCGGTGGTCGGCGCTGATTACTTTTTCTTCGAAATTTTTTAACTCTTCAGTGATAAATCGCTCGCCGGTCGAAATCGTCTGTTTGCGCGTGTAGTCCGGCGGAACCTTTGAAAGGTAAGAGTTCGTGATCTCAATGGTGTATCCAAACACTCGGTTGAACTTGATCTTTAAATTGGGAATGCCGGTACGAATTCTTTCGCGTTCCTCCATGCCTGCAATCGTCGCCTTTGCATCGGTGGAGAGTAGGCGGTACTCAGCTATTTGGGGATGGAAATGCGACTGAAATATTCCCCCATCCCGAAAACCAGTGGGTGGGCTCTCTTCGATGGCAGACTGGAGTTCGCGAGTAATTCCTTCGAGGAGATCAAGCTGGTTTCCAAGAGCTTGATGTGCTTTGTGTGGGCTTTGAGTGAGATGGTGTTTGAGTTCTGGCAACTGGGACAGCACATCTCGGATCGCTGCTAGATCTCTGGGCATGGCGAGTCCTAGAGCTGTTTTTGTGGAAAGTCTTTCCAGGTCACGCATTGGGCGCAGTAAACCACGAACGGATTCCATCACGTTGGGGGAGTGTAAAAAACCTTCGACAGCATCGTGTCGGGAGTGGACAACCTCTTTTTCCAAGCTTGGTTGACTCAGCCAATCTCTCAATAGGCGACGCCCCATTGGGGTAACTGTTTCGTCGATGGTTTCACAAAGGGATTTTCCACCGGTCGATGCGGCTTGGGTTATTTCCAGAGAGATTAGTGTCACGCTGTCTAAATTCATTTTTGTTGGTGAGAACAGCGGTGTTGCGTCATTTAATAAGGGCAGTTTCTCCGTGCATTGAGTCTCGCGAAGGTATTGCGAAAGCGCGAGGCGGGCTCCTTCTACGGGATGGGGGGCTTCTTGAAAAAAGGACGAACGCACAGTGACCCGTGGGCAAGAAGAAGACTTGAGCAAGTTTTGAAACCACTCTTCTTGGCAGATGTTTTCATGCACCAAAATCTCTTGGGGAGAGTACTCCCGCCAGACTTCTTCGACGATCTGAGCAGAAGCTGCCGTTCCCGTGCGCATTTGATTGTCCAGTAAGTTCAGCAAGCAAAGTCCAAACTCGGCCCCACTTTCATGGATGACCAAGAGTTGGAGTTTCTTGTCTTCAGTAACGAGTTCTGGATCTCCAATAAGTGCTGGCGTAAGCACTCGCACAACTCCACGTTTGACCAAGCCCTTTGTGGTGGCGGGATCTTCAAGTTGCTCGCAGAGGGCAACCTTGAACCCAGCAGAAAGAAGTTTTTGGATATAGTTCATGGCGGAGTGGTGTGGGACTCCGCACATGGCGATGGGCTCTTCTGCATTCTTATCACGCGTTGTCAATTGAACTTCAAGAACGGGAGCAGCAGTCTTGGCATCGTCGAAGAACATTTCGTAAAAATCCCCCATTCGATAGAAAAGGATCGAATCAGGGTGCTGCCGCTTGAGCTCAAGGTACTGAGCGATCATCGGGGTGACATTTGCAGGGTGTGTCATGGAAAACTAGCCGTACCAAACCAGATGGGCAGTGACAAGGCATTGGCGGAAGGGCTTGCCCACCGACGTTTACAAATGGAGTCACTCCCGATAGGTTTCCGGCAGTCGTGGCTCCCCCTCCTATTACATCTGATGCCCCGGTACGGGTCTGGTTGGCATTTTGGTTTGCAGCACTTTTTTGGGGAACGTCTTTTCTTTGGATTAAACTTGGGTTGGAGTCCTGGAACCCGGTTTCGCTCGTCGCTTTTCGGCTGGGCTTTGCGTGCTTGCTCTTCTTGCTGGCTCTTCGTTTGACTAGAACACCACTAAAGTTTCCTAAAACTCATTGGTGGGTTTTTCCGGTGGTTGGTCTGCTGAATCCCTGCCTGCCTTTTCTGCTGATTTCTTGGGCAGAACAAGAATTAGAGACAGGAGTTGTTTCCATTCTCAATGGAACGGTTCCGCTTTTTACTTTGATTATTGCCCCGCTCTTGCTTTCAGACGAACGACCGACATGGCGCACTTGTCTAGGAACCGCCGTGGGCTTTGTAGGAATCGCAGTTTTGTTTAGCGGTAAACTCGAAGGTGGATTTTACGGAGGGGATAATTTTGCAAAGCTCGCCGTGCTCTTGGCGTGTCTTTTGTACTCCACATCGGCAGTGCTTTTGCGCCGGTTTACGCCAGCCATTCCCCCACTCTCCCAGGCGGCCTGGCTCAACGGGTTTGCCTGCGGCTTTGTTTGGCTTCAGGCACTTGCGACCGACTCACTCCGGCTTCCCCCCGCAACGGTGAATTGGATCGCCGTTGTTTGGCTGGGTGCCTTGGGAAGTTTTGGAGCTTACTCGCTGGGAATGTACGTGATGCTCAAGCGTGGTGCCACTCAGCTCGGCCTGATTAATTTTGCCTACCCACTGCTCGGCATGCTTCTTGGTGTGGTGGTGTTGGGAGAGGCTTTTCAGTGGAACCTCCTTCTGGGTGGCTCGCTGATTTTGGGTGGCATTGCCCTGGTAAAGGTAATCAAATAGACAGGGTGTCTACGGAGTGTAAAGACCTTGTATAACCTAAGTATTTAAAATCATTGTGTTGTTTTGAGTTGCGCCTGATTGAGCATAGGTTGTCTGCACACTGCTTGTCTTAGGTCTAAATATATCCAGCACTTAGGCTGGTATCCCCCTTGCTTTAGAAAGGCTTGGGGGAACCATGCGTACTGCGCAGATAATCTTTTTCGTTCTGTCTCTCACCAGCCCAGTCTGGGCTGACATGGCTTCAGACCCTGTTGAAGGTGAAAAAAAAGCTCGGGAGGCGCTGGCTAAAAACCTGCTGAAACTTAGCCAGTCGCTCGACATGAAAGAAGGCAAGTACGTCGAAAGCCAAGCCAGTGGCAAAGCGTTCGACCCAAATTCAGGCAACTCTTCTTTATCTAACACGACCATCCACTACAGCGTCGAGAGTACTTGTCAGGAGTGGGTAGGCGGACAGTACTGCAAAAAATGGTTTGATCCTTTTTTCTCTCCTCACGGGCTGGGCGGGGACTTTTCACCCTTGGAAGGCTTGGTAGCTCAAGAATGGATGGCGCGACAAACAATTGACTCGGGAGAGCATTACCGTATTTGGCAGATCAAACGCGAAGCCGGAGGCGCCAATACCGACAACGAAGGAAAACTCGATCGCAGTGGAATTACCGAATGGAGACTGCTTCCGGAAGTTCGACAGAAAATCGAGCGCATCGGTGAACAAACAGCCGTGCGGCAGGTCGCGTTGACTTACGACGATAACGCGCCCAAAAATCAACGGGCACAAACACTGCCCAATATGGAATCATTGCGAATGATGGCGAGCCGTTGGACAAAAATGTTCCGCAATCGCCTGGTATCCAATCTAGCAGAAATGCGTGTGGGAGATAAACCCACCGAGTTCAGACTGAACGAAGAACTGCCGGATTGTGAAGCCTACGTTCAAGCGATGCAATCGCAACAAGAGCAAACAAAATCCGAGGAGCGTTTGGAACCGCAAGCGCGGTTGCAGCCCGAAACGCTAGCTTTGGACATGCAACAACGCTATCGCCAGTGTGTTGCCTTGCGCCAAGCTTCCATTCAAATGGTGAACCCCACCGTGGCCGACGGTAAGGCCACTCCCGGTGATGCGGAGTCTGAACGCATAGACATGTGGCGAACAAGAGTGAATATTGCCATGATCGATGGGGTTGGAATGGATCCCAACTCGATCGCAAAGCCTTCCAATGCGGTGCTCACGCGCCGCGATCTTGCGTCGGATCTTGCCAACTGGGAAGACGGTGGCTTGCGAATGAAAGGAAAAAAATCGCTCACCAATCGTCAACAGCTTCAGTCTTATAACAATCAGCTCGAACTGGCCGCGGTGGGAATGCAGGAAGTCGCCATGCGATCGGCCAATATTGCGGATAACAGCGCGTACATCAAAAAGTTTAAGATAAAAAATGGACAATATAACGCGGTTAAACTTAATAGCCTCACTCCTGAAATGCGGGGCGAACTAGCCGATACTTCCATGACCAAATCGAGTGTGATGAAAACCGGAGGGCCGGAAAACAAGCTTGAGCAAACCGCCGTGGAACTCTCGATCACGCGTCGTTAGACGAGTTTTCCCTTCAGCCAATCACGAGCAGGGCCTTCTCCAAAAACCTGGGCGACACTCTCTATATTCCAAAACCCTTCGCTTGGTGCCGTGTAAACCACCCGCCCGCTTTCTAGGGCACATACCCAGCTAGCCTTCGCTTTCACAAAAGAGAGGTCATGTGTACTGACCAAAACCCGGCAGGCATTGAGTGAGATGATGCCTTGCAGAGCTGACCAAAAAAAATGACGTGCTTCGGGGTCGAGGTGGTTCGTGGGCTCATCGAGCAGGAGGATTTCTGGTTCTTGTAAAAACGCACGGGCTAAGAAAGCACGTTGCCTTTGGCCAGGGCTCAGCTTCCCCAGTGGGCGCCGGCGCAGGTCTTCCAAACCAAACTGCAAAAGCGCGTGATCTCGCGCTTCGCGCTGAATCGGAGTGAGAGTTCCAAACCAGCCTTGTTTTTTTAGAAAAGCAATTGCTAGCGAGTCTTCTAGGAGCAATCCCGGAGGAAACGTGGGCTCCTGAGGAACATACGCAAGTCGATCAAATCTGGTCAGCGGCAGCCCCCCTAAAAAAATTGAACCAGATTGGACTACCGGATTTCCCAATAAAGCGTTTAGAAAAGTCGATTTTCCAGCCCCATTCTTGCCTACAAGGGCTGTAATCCCGGGCTGGTGGAACTGCACACAAAGGGGTTCGGGTGTGACTTGCTGGTTGCCGTGCGCGAGAACGACTTCGTGGCAACGCAGCCAAATGGGTTGCTCTATCTCTTCCATAAAAGCACCAAAAAAAGAGGCCCACCCAAGAGCGTTGTCACAACACCCACCGGAAATTCCATCGGAGGCAAAAGACTGCGTGATAGCGTATCCGATAAAAGTAGAAAAATTCCCCCGACGGGTGCGCACAGTGCGAGAAGACAACGGCTAGAACTCGGGTGAAATACCAGTCGAACCCCGTGTGGGACGACGAGGCCGACAAATCCGATCGTCCCCGTAAAAGAAACCATCCAAGCAACGAGCGCTGAACTCAAAATCAGAAAAAAAACACGAATTCTGCGGGCGGAGTAACCCAGAGTGCGACACACGCCATCGCCAAACGCCAAGGCATCTAAGGACCGAGCTGCAAGTACCAACAACGCCAGACCAGCGGCAGTGAATAGCGCAAAATGTGTCGCCTGCTGAACGTTCAACCAAGGAACTTGTCCGAACAGCCACCGCAGAGACCCGCCCCCCACCGTTTGAGATTGGTACGAAAGCAACAGGAACAAGAGGGAAGAAAGCAGAAAATTAATCCCAAGACCAAAGAGCGTGATGCGTTCTTTTTCCTGTGAGCGTCCCAAGAGCGACAGTATCAAAATCAATGCCGTTACTACCGCTGCTCCCGCCAAGCCGATACCTTGCGAGATCAGGGATTGCGCTGCGATTCCAAAGAACGCTTCGCCAATGGCTATTCCTAGAGTTGCCGCACTTGATATACCCAGCACGTAGGGCTCTGCGAGCGGGTTATGAAAAAGAATCTGGTAAACCGCACCCACACAGGCAAGCAGGGCCCCGGCGAAAAAAACGAACACCACGCGGGGAAAGCGGAGCTCCAGAAGGACACGATGATCGGCTGTGTCTGCGAGCAAAGCTTGTCCCCAGTCCAGCGGCACTCCAGATCCGAGAGCCAAGGCGAGCGCACCTATGCAGAGCAGGATCATGCTCAGAGTCGGGTGCAGTAAGACTGAGGAGTTCTTACTCAAAGCACCCTCCCGGCAGAGAAACTACGCTAGGAATGCGCTTAAGATTCTGCAAGGGAGTCAGGGAAGCCCGCGCAAATAGATCGGCCTCGAGGGCGACAAAAGAAGGTGTGAGAGTGGGCCACCAGAAGCGGAATTTTTTCTCGGCGGGATCTTTTTCTGATGGGTTAAAGACAAGATGAAAGACACGATCGACTTTCTGAAGCATGAGCCATTCTGTGGTTACCGGCAAATAGGGAGATCTAAACCGATCGGGAGCCCGATTTTGGTAACCCATTTTTTCTAGAAGTTTTGAGAGAAACGCGCCATGTCCCATGAGGATCGGTGGTTCAATCCAGACAAATCCGAGAAAGGAATGCGTACTCTTCATCGAAGGGATTTCCGCCAAGCAGCGTTCCATCTTCTCAAGCAAGTCCGTTGCGGAGTTTACTCCCAATTCCCGAGCCAATTTTTTACCGTCGGATAGCAGCGATGTGGGCGACTGCGTGTTCCAAACAAACACGCGGATCCCCAATGCTTGCAACGAAGCAGCAAAAGCGGAATTGAGGTTATGTGTATCGAGAATCAAGAGATCGGGCTTTAACGCGATGGCCTTCTCTAGGTTTGGCGCAAACAGCGGACCAATGGTTGGTAGCAGGCCGGCCTGCGCCGGGTACTGGCTACCGGAGCTAGTTCCGACAACCCACTGCCCTAGGCCGATTTGGAATAGAAGTTCCGTGGTTTGGGGACTGGTTGCCACCAGGCGCGCCGCGTGACAGGGAGCGCTCAGTACTAAAAGAGCCAGTGCGGTGCGTATTAGCGAGTTCAATGGGGGAAAAACCTCTGCCGCATGCTGCTTTTTTCTTCGGAGTTTGCCAAGTGCAAGCTGTATTTCGATGAAAATTCAATGTGTTGGTTTGGGTTGTATTTTTGTGCTGTGGTGAGTCAATTGAAATGCCGATAGAGCTGAAAGCAAGGGGGCAAACTGTTAAAATGAAATAGCTGGTCGAGGGTCTCTCGTACCGGATTACCTATGAAAAAAGCATCTACTCTTTCTGCGATTGCCGCACCTCGCGAGTTTTTCGCGAGCGAACTCACGGCCGTCATGCTCAAGCGCAATATCGACGCTCAGCCGGATGCGTTTGAATATCTCGTGGAACTATTAACTAGGTTCATGGAGTCTGATGCCTTTTTTGCTCGCACCGCAGAGGGAAAGCTTGCGGATAATTTCTTAGTGGGCCTATACAGCGAGTACATTCAGGGCTCTCCGGAAATAAAACGTCAGGTGTTAAAACGTCTAGGCGATGTCTGCATGATGGTGACCGGATTTTTTCCGGACAGTTTGAACCGCAAATTAGTAGATGTGGACTATTATGCCGGTATGGGTGGCGCTGCGTATTGGCAGTTGGCCCAGGAGCCGACGTCCCCCACCGTCTACAAAGAGCTCTCGGTAAAATTTAGAACTTTCTCCGGTCTGTTGGGAGAAATGAGCGAACGAAGTGGGCTTCAGTCAAATACCGACGTTTTACGCTTATACGAGCGCTGGATTCAATCGGGAAGCGAGCGCCTCAAAGAACGTTTGGCGGAGGAGGGGATTGAAACCCCCTTCCGCATCGAAATCAAAACACGCCATTGAAAACCGCAGTCACCATCATTGATGAAGCGATCAAGCGCCTCTACAATTTGTCGTCAGTATTGAAGGCAGAGGACTTTTTGTTGCAAGGAAACCTCCCTGTTCCACCGCCTGCTGGCAGCGCGCTGCTCATTGTCCCTTCTCAACCCGGTGGCGACATAGATGTAGGTATCTACTTGGAACCCCAAGTGCAGGAGCATTTGCAGTCCTTGTCTCAGTGGCCTCAGACCTGGGATCATGGACTGCTCGCGGCGTTTGGAGTTGCGGCGGAAGAGATCAGCCACTTCCGGTACCTGGCCCACTTTGCACCTCAGGGCAGGGGAGTAAGTCAGCTGGAACTCGAGCTACAAGGCGAAATCGATAGGTTTATTTTGACATACTTTTCTGTCGGCGTATTTGAACCTGGGGGAACCCATTTCGAAAGGCTATTTCAACTGCATTTCGATTCGTTTCGTTGGGCAGAACATCTTCGGCAGGCTGAAAAAGATCGGTATTCTGAAGCAAATCGTCTAGCAAAAGCGTTTTTGAGTAAACAAGCCAAACTTTTGCGAAATACAAAACCTGAAAAAATGCTCCAAGCTCTGAGGGAATTTTATCGGCTGAGTTTTAGCGACAAGGTTACCCGAGCCACGCGATAGCTGGGAAGAATCCAAACACCCAAGTAGCCAGCGCCAGAATCCAAAGCAGCCGCTCCTGAAGTCTCAGAGGGAACGGCCAAGATCCTGTCTTTTGGACCGGTTCAAAGACTCGCTTGCCGAGGTTCAAGCCGACATACATCAAGAATGGTAAAGAAAGACAAGCGACAACCAGAATCCACGGCTGGCAACGATGGCTCAGGTGACTGAGCATTAAAAGCTTTCCGGTCATGCCTCCCCCTGGCAGCGAGCTTGTGAAATTGAACAGCCCTGTCACCAGGAGAAATGCTAGGCATTTTTGGGAGTGCGCCATCCCCTGAAGGAGAGTTTCTGTCCTTTCGGCGGCATTTTTCTCCAGGACTGTAGCGACAAACAAGACGAGAAAAAGTGAGACAAAAGCGACTGTTGAGTCCAAGAATATTTCGCTTTCCAGCGATCCAGAAACTCCGGCTGCGACCCCTAGCAGTGTCCATCCCGCCTGCGCCGTGAGTCCGTACGCCAGAAAATTACTCCAGCGTGGGTCCACTAAGATACCCAGTGTGCCGGCCCAAAGTGTCGCGAGGCCAAGTAAGGACAGAAAATCTTCCCACTGTCCAAGGGAAGGTTGCAGCACGTCCGAGACAAACCCACACAAAAAGCCCGTTGCAGAAAATGCCAGAATCAAAGCGCCGATTCCGGAAAGGCTTTCTCGCCCTAACCGACACCGCTCGACAAGAGCCAAGTGAAACGGCACAGCGCCTATGCGTACAAGGATTCCCGTCAACCAGAGGGCGGTGCCGGTGTATAACAGCACGTCCGAGGCTTGCGCTTCGGCCTGAATGGCTTCGCTCATGAGCTCAAAAGACAGGGATTGGTACTGAGCATAAAAAAACGCCGCCCCGGTTGCCATCAGTACAAAGGAGAATAGGTCAGTTAAAAAAACCATGGGGAGGTTCTTGGATTTTCTCCCACCAAAAAACAGTGGCAGCGCGACGAGTTGCCAGCAGACAATGGCGGTCGCGAAGTTGCTCGAGGTAACAAGCCCTAGGGCTCCTATACCCGACAAGAATACGCGGATAGAAGCCGTGTTTCGGGATGCAGCGGGGAATTCGTAGCGAACCAATACGATAGAAAGCGCCAAGATTAATCCGGTAGACAGCGCCCACCACAGGGCAAGATCCGACTGCCGGAGCAAGGGCGAAAAAAACGCAACGAACGGCGCTAGGTCCCAGTGCATTTGCGGGTCCCTTCCGAACCAGTTTGAGTTAGAAACGATTTGATTTCGGGCAACGGGGTCTGGAAACGTCGGGGGTGGCAGCCCAGCGCTATAGACAGAGCGATCAAGACCAGGCCTGCAAGCAGAGCTGTTTTACCCAGGTCGCTTCGCACGGAACCATCGTCGTTTTCGGGGGTACTTCCCAAGTAAAAAGGGATCGACAGAGCTACGAGGGAACAGACGTAGAGCCCCCAGGCAAAGACGATGAGCACTCCCAAGAGGGGTTCATAGGTATACACGCCGAGCAGGATCGTCCAGAGCGAAGCGAATCCGGCGCTGAGCGGAGTGGCCATTGCTATGAGGAGAAATAGACTGACCAAAATACTGAGGCGTGGCGACTGTCCGAACAAATACCCGATATCCTGGGACCGGCGCGCGAGAGTGTGTCTTTCCATCCATTCCAGGGAGTTGATAATGCCAATGGAGACGATCGCCCACGCAAAAGCATGCAAGACCGCTGCGTTAGCGGAGGAAGGCGACAGCAGTAAGGCGCCCAAGAGAGCAATGCATGCATTCACTCCGGTCGCTGCTCCAAACCATCTACCCATATTGGTCCCCGTCCAGGCGAGACCTGATTGATAGAGGGCGCTGAGGCCGAGCCAGCCGATAAACCACGGAGAGAACCGGGCAAACTCGTCTGGGAAAACCGGAAGTACCCACGTCAGCCAAAAGTAAACCCCGATGAGCGAGCTGTTTCCCATGAGTATAAGAGCGCTGCGAAGGCCCGGCCCCTTGAGGATTTCTTTGAGCCAAAGATGCGCTGGAACACAAGGCAGTAGAAACAAACTCGATACCCCAGCCATGAGAAAAGCGATTTCGGTCAGAGAGAAATGCCAGAAAAGCGGCTCTGGAGAATGGGTGAGTCCTTTCAGGGCTGTGAGGGAGGTCGAAAAAGTTTGGAACTGCTCTTGGTGCATTCCTCCCAACACGACTCCGCAGGCGAGTAGTAAACAGCCCGATAGGGTTGCAAAGCCGAATAAAAACCCCGCCCTTTGGGGGGCGAGAATGTGGGCGTACAACGCCATTATGATCCAAAAAGCCTGCCACGCGACGCAGAAAGCAAACCAGTCTTGCGCTGTGAAAAGAATATTCAAAGCAAGTTGAGAGGCTTGCAATGCGCTCACGTCCCAATTGTCCCGGGCTTCGCCTTTTTGCCAAAGCGCTCCGCAAGAAACAAGTTGCGAAAAGAACAGAAACAGCAAGGAAAAGGGCGTCAAGGTTAGAAACACCGATGTTGCATGATTGGGAAGCCAGGGAAAGGAAATTTCCAATTCGGGTGCCGGCAAAGAAGTTCCGCTCCACCAAACCTGAACGATCATGGCCAAAGAGACCGCTGCACTTAGGCGTGCAACTCGAAATGAAAGGTACGGCGATAGAATCAACGACGCCGTCGCGCCAACTAGGGGCAATAACAATATCCAACAAAAAATAGTGAGTTGGGTCACCAAAGCACCTGCGTTTTAAGGGCTGCCCAAAACAAGAACAGCGTGCCCACCAAGAGAACCACTAGTGAATAATGAATGGAGCTGCCCTGCCAAAAAACAAATGCTTGTCCCAGTGAATAGAAAAATCCAAAGGGTGCACGCAAGAGGCGTGGCCAAGCCCTATCATCCAACTGGTCCATAAAACGAGAAAGGTTCCATCCCCTGCCTACCGGGGTGGGTTGGTTTTCTGCCAGCAAACTCCATGCGGAGGGTCCCATGCGCACAAATGCAATGACGACGAGAATGAATGCGATACCTCCGATTGCAATCAACCGGGTTTGTGAAAAAGGAACCCCACCCCAAACACCTTCAACGCAAACCAAAGCGCCCAACGAAGCATTTAAGCAGAGAGTGCTTTGGGGGTGCAGGGGAGAGTAGGCCGGGACGATTGCCAGGAGGCAGGCAATAGACAGAATTACCAACGAAACAGGAACTGCGTCTGCAGCGGCGTGGGTAGTGAGGAACTGCATTTTGTTCAACAAAACGAGCGCCGCAACAGGAGCCGAAACCACCACCCACCAGTTTTGGTAACAAGACACCAAGTCGCGTCGGCGAGCCGGGTAGTTGAGGAAAAGCGCCCAAGCCGAAATCATTGCCAAGATAATAACCAGTGGTGAGTGGACGCCATTTTCGTCGATAAAACTCTGTGACTTTAGGCTGATTTCTTCCCACTGAATCGTCTTAAACCCCGAAAAAAGCGCAATGCAGAGCAAAAGCACGCTTGCGGCGCTCACCTGCAAGGGCACCCAGCGTAAAGGGGCGAGCAACGTGCCATCCGATCTCGAATCTCTGGAGCTTAGCACCATCGCGGTTAGAATGAGGCCGCACCAAAAAGCAAAAAAGGTGAGGGAGTCGGCGGCGAGAATGAGCCCCACCAAGCAAATAGCATTGATACAAAAGCAAACCAAACCGGCCAGGGTTCGCGCGTAGAGTTGTTGCTTTCGGGTGAGAATAAAATACCCAGTTGCGGCGATCAATACACCTAGGGATCCCGCGCCTGTGAGCGAGGTAAGGTGCAGTCCGAGCGGAAATCCGCCTTGTTCGGTAGGCTGCCAGTGCGCAAAGGAAAAGAGAATATTCATCGATCGGCCTCTGAGCGAAATAGAAACAAGCCGGCAATGAGCGAAAAGCAAAGTGTGAACCCAAGCGAAACCGTGAGGATTCCAGACTCGGGCACGGATTGACGTGCGTCTACTCCGGCGAGAAAAAGCAGCGGAGACAGTCCCATTATAGCGATTCCAAAAAGGGAGTGGACTGGGTTGCCACTGCGCAAAATAGCTGCCAGACAACCGACAGCAAAAAGCGTTGCAATCAGTGAGGGGAGCAGCTGTCCTAGGACTGGAAAGATCATTTTTCCGCCTCCTCTAACGAGGCAGCATTCCACAGAACACTGGCTGCGAGACAAATGAGAAAGAAAAACACCAATATATAGCGACTCAGAAAAACGCCTGCGGATTCCCAAAGCGACAAGATAGCTGGTGCTGTTTCGTCGACAGGTGTGATGAGAGTTTCCTCGATTGTCCAAAGAAGAAAGAAAAAAAGCAGCCAAAGAACACTTGCTGTAACCACGCTGACAAACCAGTTTTGCCACCCGGTTGGAGCCGTTTGAGAGAGGCTGTGAATAGATCTGCTCACAAGGAAAACACCTATTCCGGAACTGAGCAACACCCAGGCAGCTAGGTCAGCGCCTGCCATCGCGGTGACAACAGCACTGCTCACACAAAGTGCGAGAAAGCACCTGCCCAGCAAAGGTAGGCCCGGCAAAACAAAAACACTCATCGCCATGGCAAGTGTGGTCAGGCTTGCAAGGACCGCTAGCGCTTCCGAGATCATGCGCTTTTTCCCCCAAGGAACAACCAGGTCAGCAGCAAGTTCGCAAAGGCAAACGTAACCAATGCGCGCTTGGATGCAAAGCGGGACTGAAAAATACGCGAGTTGCGTAGAGCTAGGGTTAGCCACGCTAGCGCAAAGAGCTTCACCCCAAAAATTCCTACCTGAAATGGGCTCGAGCCGGGGAGTCCAGGGAAAGTCCCACCACCCAGGAGTAACACCACCGTCACTGCAAGCAGGACTCCGTTTGCCATTCCCTCAGCGTGCAAAGGCGAAAGTGTGGGGGGCTGTGTTCGTAGCCATCCTGCGAGAGACAGTACTGCAGTAGCAGAAGCGACTGGTTGAACAACCACTCCCCAGTAAGGCAACCAACCGAACAAAACGTTGCGCTGCGCGAGCACCGTCGAGTCCAGAGGGACCTGCCCAAAGACGGTCATGGGAGCCGCGATTGAAAGTGCCCACGCACACAGATAGGGGTTGGGGTCCAAGATGGCGTCTAGCGGCTTATCAACGATCACGAGTCCTAGGCAGAAAAAAGTCCAGATACCCGCCACAGATGCCATCGATGCCGCATCTGCATTCTCGCCCACGAAAAAAGGTATCAGAGACACGGAGAGCGCAAATGGGACCAAGGGAATTTTATCCAAAGGGCCAGTGATTGGGCGTGGAGTGTGTAGCCAACGCCGGGTAAGCCGATCGACGATTTCAAACAACGCAATCCCCGTGACCGCTTGAATGAGGTACCCGGAAATCATGCTTGCGTGGGCCCCTTTCCGCGGGTCCAGACTAGGAAGAAAATCCAACTTCCCAAAAGCACGAAAACCCACAGAAAATTATAACTAGAGTACGAGCGAAAAAGCGCTGCGCTACAAAAGAGGATAGAAACCAGAACCTGGCTAAGCACTAAGGCAAGCGTTCGGATCGGCCTTTGGTCCACGGTGTCCTGGTAAAGTACCAGATTCCAAGGTAAAACGCGATATTCGTCAGAAGGGAAACCGATGTCTATGAAGGTAACAACCGTGGGTGCCGGAAGCTGGGGCACCGCACTATCCAATGTTTTTGCGGATGCAGGTCATGATGTTCAGGTCTGGGGTCGAGAAGCGTCCGTCGTTAACGCCATTAACCAAAAGCACGAAAACCCCAAATACCTTCCTGGAAAAGTTCTTTCGCACAGCTTAGGCGCGACGCTGGACTTGGCAAAGGCGTTGGATCGCGCACAGGTCGTGATTTGTGCGGTTCCCACTCAAAAAATTCGCGCCGTGTTTAGCCCTTTCGCGGATCGTCTCGCCGGCAAGGTGGTTTTGAACACTTCCAAGGGTTTGGAGATGGGCACCTTGATGCGCGTGAGCGAGATTTTTGAATCCATGAATTCTGGAGCTCGGTACGCCGCTCTATCAGGGCCAAGCTTTGCTCTGGAAGTAGTTGAGCAGCAGCCCACGGCCGTCACCATCGCATCCACCCATAAGGAACTCGCTTTGGAGCTTCAGCAGGCGGTATCTACTCCCTATTTTCGAGCCTATACCTCTTCGGATGTAGTCGGCGTCGAGGTGGCCGGGGCGTTGAAAAACGTTGTCGCTCTTGCAACTGGAATCGTTCGGGGCCGCAAGCTCGGTTACAACGCGCAGGCAGCAGTCATTAACCGAGGAATGGCTGAGATGGTTCGGGCTGGAAGGGTATTGGGTGCGGAAGGAACTACGTTTCTAGGTTTGGCCGGCATGGGAGATTTGGTGCTCACTTGCACTGGGCCGTTAAGTCGCAATTTGCAGGCCGGAATCTTGATCGGCGAGGGGAAGCCCTTGGACCAAGTCATCTCTGCCCTTGGCGGAGTTGCCGAAGGAGTTTACACCGCCCAGTCCGCGCAGGAGCTGTCTAAAAAAATCAGTATCGAAATGCCAATATTTCACGAAATTCACGGCATCTTATACGAAGGCAAGACGCTGGAGGGAGCTGTTGCTTCACTCATGGGACGCGACTTGCGAGAAGAGAAGGAATAGGTGCACGGCGACAAGCAAAGCATAGCGAGCTGGCTGCATCAACCGAGTGCGGGCCTTGTGGCCGGTGCCCGGTTTACCGGCTTAAGCGAGTCGCTCAAGGCCGCCGTTGCTACGGGGCTTGCACAAACGAACGAATCGCCCTTGGTTGTGGTGCTCGCAACCGCAAGTGCGGCAAGAAGTTTTGTCGATAACTTCCGCTTTTTTGCGGGGTCCCTGCGGGCGGATAGGTTGCATTATCTTCCTCCAGTCGATTTTGACTACTATCGGTCCGTTCTCCCCAATCCAGCGACGCTGTGCGAACGCAACGTCGGGCTTTTTCACGCGATTAATGATCCGAAGGGCCGTGTTTTTGTAACGACGGTGGCGGCATTGCTCCAAAAACTTTTTCCTGCTGCTGAGTTTCTGAGGGCAACGCGGACTCTCATTCCAGAAGAAGAAATCGATCGCGAAGCTCTGATTCAGTCGTTAATCGAAGCGGGTTATCAGCGCCAGGCGTTAGCAACAGACCCGGGTGTTTTTGCTGTACGTGGCGGAGTGATGGACATTTTTTGTCCGCTGTACACTCATCCGGCACGCTTGGAGTTTTTTGGGGATTTTATCGAGGAAATCCGGTTTTTTGAGCCGGATACCCAACGCTCGTTGAACAAGTCCGAACGACTTTCGGTGCTCCCCGTTGGGCAATCTCTACTGCCTCGAGGCGAGGCATTTGAGCAGGCTTTTGCCAAGGTGAAACAGCGGCTGGACAGCCAGGGGATCGGAAAACTTGATCGCGATGCGCTGTTAGAAAAAATCCAGGAAGGAAACCTTCCACTCGAAGCAAGTTTTCTTTTTCCCTTGTTGTCCGGTGGTTCAGAATCTTTGGCCGCCTATTTTTCTTCGGATGCGGTTTGGATTTCCGATGGTGAGGGGTTGGTGACCGAGATTGTCCAAGATCAAGAATGGCCTCGTCTGCAAAACAACCACGCTTTATTTGAAAAACAACCGGTGCCTATTGCGGAATTTAGCGACTTGTTTTTAGGTGCGCCCGAGTGCCTGAGTATTCTGGAAAAGTGTCGGCACCGCTTCGATGCGTTTTCAACACAAGAGGGTGATTTAGGGTTAGCGGTTTTGCCAGTGTCCCTAGAAGCGGCGAGGGAAAAGGCCCTTCAGTCTAGTGCGGGTTCTCTCGATGGTTTTGCCCAAGCGTTTCGGGCTTGGATCGATCAGGGATACCGAGTTCATATTGTCTTCCATTCGCGAAGTCATATGGAACGTTTTCAAATGCTTTTCGAATCCTACGGTTTTCGCATGCGTCCTCAGGCCGAAGATTCGGCAGCGTACCCACACTTTTTGAAAACGGATTTTCAGACCGTGACACTTTGGCAGGGGTATTTGACCGAGAGCCATGTATTGCCTGAACTAAAGACGGTACTTCTCAGTGAAGAGGCGATTTTTGGGCAGAAAAAACGCACCGGTAGGTCTAAAACCGCAAAAGCCGGCTCTACCGAAAAACTACTCACGCAGTTTCGTCAAATGGCAGTCGGCGATTACGTAGTTCACAAAGAGTTTGGGATCGGAAAGTACTTGGGTCTCAAAACCATGCGTTTTTTGGACGTGGAAAACGACTACGTATTGCTGGAGTACCGTGATGGGGACAAACTCTATATTCCCGTTTATCGACTGAATGTTTTGCAGAAGTTCGTGGGGGGAGAGAGCGGCTCTCCAGTTTTGGACAAGCTCGGAACTGATCGCTGGGCGAAGGCTAAGGGAAAAGCCCGTCGCGCCATTGCGGAGTTGGCAGCGGAGCTTATGAAACTTCAGGCAAAGCGCAAACTCATCCCAGCGCACCCTTTTTCTGAGCCCTCGCACGAATACCGGCAGTTCGAAATGGAGTTTCCTTTCGATGAGACTCCCGATCAGATGAAAGCCATCGATGACGTCATGGCGGACCTCTCGAGGCCTTATCCCATGGACCGGTTGATTTGTGGGGATGTTGGCTACGGTAAGACTGAGGTCGCAATGCGAGCGACCTTCCGGGCCCTAATCGACAAAAAGCAGGTAGCAGTATTGGTTCCTACAACCGTGCTGGCCTTCCAGCATTTTGAATCGTTTAAGAACCGGTTCCGCAATGTTGGGGTGAGAATTGAATTGGTTTCTCGCATGCGAAAGCCGGCAGAGGTCAAAGCCATTTTGGCCGATGCGAAGGCAGGAAAAGTCGATGTGCTGATCGGCACCCATCGGCTTCTTTCCGCGGATGTGAGTTTTAAAGACCTGGGGCTTGTCGTAGTGGATGAGGAACACCGGTTTGGAGTGACTGACAAAGAGCGTTTGAAGAAAATGCGAGATTCTGTGCACCTCTTGGCCATGACTGCGACGCCCATTCCTCGCACTTTGAATATGGCCATGAGTGGAATTAAGGATATTTCCATCATCACAACACCGCCACCTGATCGCCTATCGGTGAGAACGTTTGTGTGCCGACGGTCTCCCGAGGTTTTGGCAGAGGCCATTTCCAACGAATTGGGTCGGGGCGGGCAGGTCTATTTCGTCCATAACCGAGTGGAGACTTTGATGAAAGTCGGAAACGAGGTTTTGGAACTATTGCCTAAGGTGAAAATAGAGACCGGGCATGGGCAGATGGAAGGCGAAGTTTTGGAGCAGAAAATGCTCCGGTTTTATAAAAACGAAGCACAGGTTTTGGTATGCACTACGATTGTCGAGTCGGGCCTGGATATTCCACGCGCAAATACCATTATTATCGATAGAGCGGATTGTTTGGGGTTGGCGCAACTTTACCAGTTGCGTGGACGCGTGGGGCGTTCTGATCGGCGCGCCTATTGTTACTTGCTAACTCCAGGCGAAACCCAAATGTCTCAGGATGCCAAGGAACGGCTCCAAGTCATTCAGCGCTATTCCGATCTGGGGAGTGGTTTCCACATCGCCAGTCATGACTTAGAGATTCGTGGGGCAGGAGATCTGCTGGGTAAAGATCAGTCTGGCCATATTGGTGCAGTGGGCGTTGATCTGTACTTTGAAATTTTGGAAGAAAGCATCCGGCATCTTCAGGGAGAGCCTGACAAAGCTGAAATCGATCCCGAGATCACCTTAAAGGTTCGAGCTTCCTTCCCAACGGAGTATTTGCCAGATGTGGGCGAGCGCGTCTTGCTGTACCGTCGATTGTCGAGTGTGGAGTCTGAGGAAGAGATTTCTGAAATTGAGACTGAAATTCAGGATCGTTTTGGGACTCCACCTGAGGAGGTCACCAGTCTCTTGGGCATGGTGCGAATAAAAGTGTACTTGAAGAAGCTTCACGTTATTCGGATGAGTTGTGGTCCGAAGCGGACGTCGCTTCAGTTTGCGGAGACTACCCCAGCAAGCCCCGCCAAGTTAGTCCGTCTGGTTCAGTCGAACCCCAAGTCCTATGCAATCACCCCCGACCAAAAACTGGTGTTTAACACCGAAGACCCTCACTGGCGTGAGCAGCTGAAACAGGTTCAAAAAATCGCCGTGCTGCTTGGTGTCGAGAGCGCGATTAGCTGATGTTTTGCTTCTGTTTGGTTTCGACGATAGAATATCGCCATGAATCCTAACAATCGCAGCGAAGTGGATGGGCTTTTTTCGGGCGGAGACCTCACGACTTTGGTGGACTTGCAGAAGTTCCTCAGTGAAGAGTTTGGCGGAGGCGAAGGTACCGCAGGAGATCTGAGCCGCGCATTCATGCCACTCACCGACGGTTTGGGGATTCATTCGAATGGAAAGAAAAAAGCTCCCGCGGCACCACCGGTCGTTGCGGCCCCAGTCCCAGTTGAAAATGTCACCGAGTTTACGACGCACTCCTCTCCGGCCAAGGATACCGTCCGCCCTTCGACACGGCTCATTATGGATGCACCTTCCGCGGAGCAGGAGCCCGTGGAAGCCGATTTTTTTGCTAGAGAAACAACCCCGCCTCCGGTGCCCATGGTTGGGTTGGGGCGCCGATTTTTATCAGGGGTAGTGGACCAGTGTTTCGTTTTCTTAGCGTTTCTCTTGGCATTAGCGATTACTTCCAATGCGATTTCTGCGGGTAGCGGCAGTGTGGGAGCCCACTTGATGCAGCAGCTTTCGAGTGAAGCGTTTCTGCGTTCAGCCGCCCTGGAATTTGCGATGATTTGGATAGGTTACCTCACTTTATCTTTTGCCGTGCTCGACATGACTTTTGGAATGTGGGTTTGGGGCTTGCGGGTTCATTACGGCAAAGAAAACGTATTTTGGAAAAGGCTAGCCCGGGTTGTACTGGGAATGGTTTTCTACCCGCTCGTTTTTCCCAGTGTCCTGCTTGCATTTCAGCAACAAGGCCGAAATCTAGCCGATAAAATCACAAAAACGAACGTATACCGAGTTCTGCAAAGCTGATATGTCTGGGTCCGTGAGAGATCCGGCGCTCAAACTGGTTCCCTGGACAGAGGTCGAAAAACTCGCCTCCCGCTTGAGGGCTCGGGGAACTCTATTAGTTTCCACAAACGGGTGTTTCGACTTGCTTCATCTCGGGCATTTGGGTGCCTTGCGAGATGCCCGCCTGCTGGGGAACTGCCTTTGGGTTGGAATCAATTCCGATCGGTCCGTGAGGCGACTCAAGGGGACTAGCCGTCCCATTCAGACCGAAAACACGCGCGCCATGCAGCTCGCTGCTCTAGAGGCCGTGGACTACGTAACTGTTTTTGACCACGATACTCCTGAAGAATGGTTGGCCAAGATCAAGCCGTTGGTCCATGTCAAAGGGGGGGATTATGATCCTTCGCAGCTCCCCGAGAAGAAGATCGTGGAACAAGCTGGAGGTAAGGTTGTTTGTGTGCCTTTAACACCGGGTTATTCGACGACAGATTTAATTTCCCGTATCAAAACTTCTTCCCGATAAATAAAGTGAAGTAGGGGTCCAGACCAATAAGGTCCACCTGGAAAGTCAAATTAACCGGCAGCTCCCACTCGCTTCCTAAGAAAAAGTGGGTGTTTATCAGCGAGCCGCTTTGAGGAGAGCCTGCGGCCAGTGCAGGGGCTACGCGGCCTTGGGCAAGAAGCATCGACGCTCCAAAATACGGCTTGAATCGGACATAGTCTTTGCTAATCAACAACCCACCTTCGAAACAGGTTCCTTGGAACTCCCCTCGGAATGCATCCACTCCCGTCAGCCCCACAAATGCAGCAAGTGCAATCCACTCTTCTTGCTCAGGAAGTACGGTCCACTTCAGGATGCCGCCTATACTTGAAGTGGTATTCAACCCCGAAAAGAAAAAACTCCCGATAAATTCAAAACTTTCTAACAATCCTTTCGCCACGTAAATACGAGGGGCAGGCAAAAAAGCCGCTGTGGCCCCCAGGCGATTTCCCAAGTTAAGCAGCCGGTCTGCCGGTAAAAAGGTCGCTTCCGCTCCGAGCTTCAGTCCGGGCCAGGAAACGTAGCTTTCGGCGGAGCGCAGTACTCGAGTCGTTCCTCCCATCGCAAGCAACTCCGTGGCGCGGTTGACGTCCTGCGACGAAAGCGACCCTGGCAAGGAAGCAGCTTGAGTCCAAAAACAACCCAAAAAGGCGAAGGTGATAGCGGCGCGTTTCACGGGTTCGATATTACGGCACGATTGCAAAAAACCCAAAGGCAATAGACACTTTCCCTCGTCAGGAGAGCGCACCCATGAAAGAGACGACACTTTGGGATCCGGCCGGATCGACGGCTGCTTGGGATTGGGTTCAGGGTTATTTGGAACACCTGCGTGTCGAAAAATCTTCGAGCGAACACACCCTTTCCAATTATGAGTTGGATCTTCGCCAGTGGATGCGGTTTTTGAATAAGAAAGCCACCCAGAGAACCGATTCGGAACGCCTTACGGACCTAAAGCTGTTACGGCGTTTCTTGGGCGAAGAAACCAGAAAGTATGAGCGGTCTACGGTCGCGAGGCGTTTGTCCGTGATCAAGGGTTTTTTGAAATACCTCTACCGAGAGGGGCTGATCGAGCGAAACCTATCCAAGCTCATTTCGTTGCCCAAACCGCACCTGAAGTTACCCCACGTCATGAAGCCCGATGAGGTAAAGCAGCTCATTGAGTCGACGCCGGCGGAAACCTTGTTGCAAAAACGGTCCAAGGCGATGATGGAATTGCTCTATTCCACGGGAATGCGAATTTCTGAGTTAGTTCAACTAGTTTACGGAGATTTAGATCTCAGGCAAGGGGTGGTACGCGTGCGTGGCAAAGGGGACAAGGAACGCTTGGTTCCGTTGGGGCGACATTGCCAAAAAGCGATTCGTGACTATATTGGCGCTATGCCAGCGGCGCTTGATAAGAGCGCGACGCAACCCATTTTCCTCAACCGCGATGGAGAGCGAGTTTCCGTTCGCACTCTTCAACGCAACCTACGGCACTATGCGGTGGAAATTTTGGGCGGCGCCGGGGTTAAGGTAAGTCCCCACACGTTTCGACATTCCTGTGCGACTCACTTACTCGCTCGTGGAGCGGGTTTGAGAGAAATTCAGGAACTTTTGGGACACGAGTCTTTGGTGACTACCCAAAAGTACACGCACGTGGATATCGAACGACTCAAAAAATCTTACCGCATGGCGCATCCCTCTGAAACGAAGAGAATGCGAAAAAAGGGCACTGGTAACGCATGAAACCGTCTCTCAATCACTCTTCGGGTCCTCACGCGACGACGGTACTTTGTGTCACTCATGGCGCAAAAACGGTCATGGCGTCGGACGGTCAAGTTACTTTGGGGGACCTGGTCATCAAGGGTTCTGCCAAGAAAGTGCGCACCCTTTTCGGCGGGAAAGTGCTTGCGGGCTTTGCCGGAGGTACCGCAGACGCATTTACACTTTGCGAACTTTTCGAGAGAAAACTTGAGAAATACTCTGGCGATCTCACCCGAAGTGCCGTGGAGTTGGCCAAAGAGTGGCGAACCGACCGTTTGTTGCGTCGCCTCGAAGCCATGCTGATTGTCGCCGATGGCAAGCGCCAGTACATTATCTCGGGAATGGGGGATGTTATCGAGCCTGATGAAGGCATTTCCGCGATTGGCTCCGGCGGGCCTTACGCGCAGTCTGCGGCTCTGGCCCTCAAACGCCATAGCCAGCTGGACGCCGAGGCTATTACTCGCGAGGCGATGGCCATCGCTGGTTCTCTTTGTATCTATACGAACACAACTTTAACCGTGGAAACTTTGAGCCGTTGATGGAAGAAATGACACCCACTTCAGTAGTGCAGGAACTCGACAAGTACATTGTCGGTCAACAAGAAGGCAAACGAGCCGTTGCCATTGCGCTTCGCAACCGCTGGAGGCGTCAACGCGTGGGCGAGGGCTTGCGTGATGAGATTCAGCCCAAGAATATTTTGATGATTGGTCCTACGGGTGTTGGGAAAACTGAAATCGCCCGGCGAGTGGCGCGGCTATCCAACGCTCCATTTGTGAAAGTCGAAGCGACTAAGTACACCGAAGTCGGTTATGTCGGTAAGGACGTCGAGTCTATGGTGCGCGATCTTGTTGAGACAGCCATCAACATGGTCAAGTCTCAGGAGCGCGACCTGATCTTGCCTCGAGCAAAGGAACTCGCAGAAGAACGCTTGTTGGATCTATTGCTACCCCCCACGGGGACCGCGTCAGAGCTGGCCAATCCCCAAGCCGCCACTCGGGACAGTTACCGAGAAATGCTGCGCCGGGGAGAGCTCGATGCTCGCGAAGTAGTGATGGACACAAAAGAACGGCAGCAACCTGCGTTTGAGGTGCTTGCGTTTCCGGGCATTGAAGACGTGGACATGAACCTAAAAGACATGTTGGGCAATATGCTTCCCAAAAAGAACAAGCGCCGACACATGAAGGTTAAGGACGCCTTGCGCGCTTTGGAAAAAGAAGAAGCTTCCAAACTCGTGGACATGGACAGAGTTATTCCGCGCGCTATCGCACTTGCGGAGCAGAACGGGATCATTTTTCTGGATGAGTTGGACAAAATAGCCGAGTCCAAGGAAGGCTATCGTAGTGGTGCGGGCGTTTCCAGAGAAGGGGTGCAGAGAGATTTGCTCCCTATCGTTGAAGGGAGCAACGTCAATACGAAGTACGGCACCGTAAAAACCGATCATATTTTGTTTATTGGCGCTGGAGCTTTTCACCAAGCAAAGCCCTCGGATCTCATTCCAGAACTGCAGGGACGATTTCCTATTCGGGTTGAATTGCAGAGTCTTTCTACGGAGGATTTTTATCGAATCCTGACGGAGCCGGCCAATAGTTTGCTTAAGCAATATGTGGCGCTTATGGCCACTGAACAACTGGAGCTGGTTTTTACCGAAGGGGCGATTCGGACTTTGAGTGAGATTGCGACTGCGGTCAACGATCGCACCGAAAACATTGGTGCACGTCGGTTACACACCATTTTGGAAAAAGTTTTGGACGAGGTGAGTTTTGGGGCTTCTGAAATGGGCCAGCGAAAGTTTGAAATCACTTCCGACTACGTGCGCCAACGTGTCGGAAACCTAGTCGAAAACGTGGATCTGAGCCGGTATATTCTCTGAGCGGTCTAAAGACAGGCTTGTCAATTTAGCGTGGCACGAGCATCCTGTGCCCTATGTCAACCGAGTCATTGCGCCGCTTTGAAAACATCGAAGTTAAACTTGTTGGAGCAATACAGAACCCATACGAGGTCGCTGTAGCTTCGGCGCGCACCTGCTACTCCGGCAAAGGCATTGTCTATCCGGAGCAGGTTTCCAAAGATGAAAAGTCGATTGCTCTGCGCGATAAAATTGCGTCCTCCACTCTTGAAGCAGGGCATTTGACTACCCGACAACATGCGCATTTTACATTCGCGCTCTCAGGGGTTTCTCGCCAGTTCATCTGGAGCTTTTTGCATAGCCACCCTTTTTACAACTCAGAGCAAGTCAGCCAACGCTATGTCAAAGTGAAACCTGGCAACTTTCTCATGCCTCCTCTTCCCGAGGCGCATCAACGGATTTTTATCGAAACAGCGGCGGCACAGGCGGAAGCCTATGAGCAGCTGATTGGGCATTTGCGTGGCCCTCTCTCCGCCGATTTTTTCGAGCGATTCCGCGCCCGCAAGGCCAAGCCGGAACTATGGAACGCTTCTATCGACAAACGCGCGTTTGAAGTCGCCCGCTATGCGCTAGGAGTGGGAACGACTGCGTATCTTTACCATACGGTGAGTGCTCTGACCCTATTGCGGTACGCAAAGCTGGTCCAAGCGTTCGACACCCCGCTAGAGCAGAAAGTCGTGATAGGCCAAATGTTGGACCGGGTTCGAGAGCTGGACCCGCTATTCGAAAAAGAACTTCAGGATCCCATTCCTCTCGACCAAACGCTTGAATACCAGTTTGTAGAACGATTTCGGGAGAGTTCCCGCAGTACTTCGGCTGCTTTTGCCGAGGAGTTTGATGCCGGGTTAGAAGGGCACGTCTCCAAGCTGACTGCGTGGACCCATGGCGCTGAAAAGAGCCTTGCCGACGCAGTTCGGGTTGCCCTTGCGCGGTCTGCTTCGGAATTGAGCGATAGCGAAGCCATCGGCATGTTGCTTGATCCCAAAGAAAATAAGCACCTGGCCGACACTCTGAATATTGCGACTTTGGATCGTTTGAGCCAGCTCTTGCACCATGTGCAGTTTACTTTTCACAAGAAAATCAGCCATACGGCGGATTCTCAGGATCAACGCCACCGCATGGTGATGGCTAGCCGTCCGTTGTTGCGTCTGCACTACAGTGGCAAGCCTGATTACATTACTCCTTTTGGTGTGACTCAATCTCCTCAAGCTCAAGAAGTTTATGAACGCATTATGGAGCGCAGTTTTGAAGCGATAAACCAGTTGCTCGATGCGGGGGTATCGGAAGAAGCGGCGTTTTACTTGCTTCCCAATGCGTATCCTATTCGCATGGTTTCGAGTGGTGACTTGCAGGCGTACCACCATAAGTGGAAACTTCGCACTTGCTACAATGCGCAGGAAGAAATTTTCCGCGCGTCTGTAGATGAAATCGCGCAAGTGAAAGCACTGTTCCCTCGATTGGGAGAGCATTTGCGAGCGCCGTGCTACTTGCGCTTTCGGGCGGGGACCCGTCCACACTGTCCCGAGGGCGACCGATTTTGCGGTGTCCCTGTTTGGAAGCTCGATATCTCTCAGTACCATCGCAAAAGCCTTTAGCGCGTACCAAAAAAATCGCAGTTCTGGTAGTGTCCGCCCGTGCTGCCGTCCATTTCACTTTTTAACGATCGCCTGGGAACTCCAAACGGGATTCGCTATTTGATGGCCCCTATGGCTGGAATCAGCGACATCGTTTTTCGCACTCTGATTCGAGAAATGGGTGCCCAAGCCGTGGTGTCAGAGCTGATATCAGCCGAAGGGCTGATCCGAGGTGGGGAAAAAACCCGTGATCTCATGCGGTTTGCGGAGTCTGAACGCCCAGTAGGTATTCAGATTTTTGGTTCTAGCGTGGCTTCGATGGTCCAAGCAGCCCGCATTGTCGAGTCTGAGGGCGCAGACTTTGTGGACGTTAATTTCGGCTGTCCGGTCAAAAAAGTCGTTTGCGATGGCGCGGGCGCAGCCTGGCTCAAAGACCCCATCAAGCTGGGCGAGCTGCTTTCTGCCATGAAGAGTGCTTTGCGAATTCCCCTCACCATCAAAGTCCGAACGGGCTGGGACGAAAACAGCATCAATGTTTCCCAAGTGGTTCAAGTCGCCGCTCAGTGTGGCGTGAGTTGGGTGGCCATTCATGGCCGCACCCGCGCTCAGGGGTATTCCGGGCTGGCAGATTGGGAGCTGATTCGCCAAGTGGCCATTCATAGCCCCATTCCCATTATCGGCAACGGAGATATCATCACCGCGCCGCAGGCTGTTTCACGCATTCAAAACGGCTACGCACACGCTGTGATGATTGGGCGGGGCGCGCTGAAGAATCCTTGGATCTTCCAACAAATTGCTGGCATCGAACCGGACTTTGATTTTTTGAGACTGATTGAACGGCATTTCGAGCTAGCAATTGAGTATCGTGGCAAGTTCCGTGCGTTTCTCACCCTGAAAAAGTTTATGGCCTGGTACGCCGCTGGCTACCCCGGAGCGTCAGCATTTCGCGCAAGCCTGTTTCAGGCTGATGACATCGATGCCCTAAAAACGATTGCTTTGGATTATTTTTCGCGCGTGAATTATCGTCCCAAAACAGATGATGGACAGCCGTTCTTGATGGGGGGGCACGGGTGATGTCGAACGGGGAATTGATTCATGACACAGTGGTAGTAGGGCCTTTGCAATGCAACTGTGCTTTGCTCGCCTGCAAAGAAACGCGCGAAGCGGTCCTGATCGATCCGGGGGACGATGCGCAGGCGATTTTGCATCTTATTGAAAAGCATGGCGTTAAAGTAAAATACTTGCTCCACACCCACGCGCATTTTGATCATATTGGGGCTACTGGGGAACTCAAATCAAAACTGGATGCCACTACCTGTCTGCATTCTGCAGACGATAATTTGTACCGCAACCTGCCAATGCAGGGGAAACTCTTTGGAATGCAGTTTCAGAGTGCTCCACCTATCGAGTTGTTCATCGAGCATGAACAGGAAATCGTATTTGGAAAACAAAAACTCAAAGTCATCCACACTCCGGGCCATAGTCCCGGAGGGGTGTGTTATCAGTTACAAGGCTCTGAGGAGCGAGTTTTCAGTGGGGATACACTGTTCCGGCAGAGTATTGGACGCTCGGATCTTTGGGGAGGTGATGGAAAGCAATTGGTGCAGTCTATCCGTGAGCGCTTGTTTTGTTTAGATGATGATATTCCCGTTTTTCCAGGCCACGGGCCGCAGACATTGATTGGGTACGAAAAGAGAAACAACCCGTTCTTGCGCTAGTCGTGGTACGACTCGCCAATACCGACCCCGATACTTGCTGTTTTGAGATAGGGGTTGCGCACAGATTTTGGGGTAAGACGCTTGAGGCTTCTAGACTTGTCTGAAGCCGCGACCAAGACCGTTTCCGAGTAAATCGAAGGGGATCGCTTGCGCAATGAGCTCAAATTGCGGGTGACCTTCAAAAAATACTTCATGCGATTCTTAAATTCGCGTGAATTGTAAAAAGACCAATACGGTAATGGGCCCGACACGGAGCTGTCTCGTAGGTTTGCCAGAATCCACGCTGCAACCTTGAAACTCGTAGAGGGTTTCTGGAGGTCGGCTACAGTGAGGTGGCCAAATTCTTTTATTAGCCGTGGGTTTTTCAGCCAGCTCTTGATGATCTGGCAAATCCCGATTTCTCCCGCGGGTCCTTCGGGGAGGTCATTTCGAAAACTGCTCTCTTGTTGGGTGATCGAAATCAAAACCGATGGGTGGATGCTATATTTCTTGGCGGCACGGTGAATGCCCAGAGCGTAGGTGACGTACTGAGAGTCCGAAAGCGAGGGCTGTACCACGCTGATGCCATGGGCAATCTTGAGCACCTCTTGCATGCCTTCTTCTTTGAATGGCACTGCAAGCAAAGTGGCACTGGCGATTAGCGCAAGAAAACTGATTTTGAATCCGCTTTTCATAATTTAGACCCCCTCACCTGGAGGGCCGAGCTTATAGCCTATTGTTGCCTAGTATTGCAACCCCCAGTCCCAACCACTAACCCATTGAAAATACTTAATAAACACCTAAGTCATGAAGGCAAAACCTGTCACCTTTCTTGCCAACCAAGGCTTGGTCAGGGGCATTTACTCAGAGTTTCAAAGGGTTAGGCGAAATGGAGCGGGTCAAACAGGGGAAGGCGGGGAGCAAGGCCCCCCTAAACACTCGAAAGTCTGGACTGAATACCCGTAGTGGACGTCCGGTTCGCCCAAAACCTAGGCAAGCTTAAATAGCTGATTTGCCGTAGCCGTAGTCGCTTCGGCGATTGCCTCAAGCTGCACGCCGCGGGTTTCCGCCAGGCACAGAGCAGTGTAGGGAAGGTAGCTCGGCTCATTGGGTTTGCCTCGGTTGGGAATGGGGGCGAGGTAGGGACAGTCAGTTTCCAGGACGATCGATTCCAACGGAAGGGCTTTAGCTGCTTCCCGCAAGGGCTCCGCATTCTTAAAAGTAAGTATCCCCGAAAAAGAGATGCACAACCCCAGATCTATCGCTGCCTTGGCGTCGGGCGTGGTGCCGGTAAAACAGTGCATTACCCCGCCGCCTTTTCCCAAGCCCACTCGGGCGATGATCTCAAACAGATCTTTAAAGGCATCACGGCAATGGATGATGATGGGTAGTTCGAACTGCTTGGCAAACCGAAGCTGCGATTCGAACGCGTGGAGCTGTGTGGAGCGGTCGGCGTGATTATAAAAAAAATCGAGTCCAGTCTCTCCAATACCCACGCACTTTTCGGGAACTCCTTGCGCAAAAAGTGACTGAAGTTTGCTCTCGCACTGGGCCCAATCATGGGCCTCATGCGGGTGTAGGCCAAGAGTGTAGTAGACATCGGCGTTGTCGATTGCTGCTTGGCGGCTGGAATCCCAATTCGCAAGCTCTGTGGCGACGCTTACCATTTGAGTTACGCCAGCTTGTGCAGCTCGAGATAGGATTTCTGCTTGAGGCGCGTGGGCGAGCATGGGCAAATGCGCATGCGTATCAAAAAACTTCATTCAGCCGGCTCTTTCCATTCCAAGCGAGGGAACAGCGGGGAGGCTTTGGTGACACGCACAAATGCGGGGCCCTTGCCCCAAGCCGCGGCATCGAGTGGTTTAGGGCTGGAGAGGGTTTGGTCGCCACCCAAGTAAACCAACGCTTGTTTTGCCGACTCCGGAATGAACGGTAGTGCAAGCAGGCTTGAGATACGCAACCCTTCCAAGCAATGCACCAGCACGTCTTTTAGTTTGGCTAAGTCTTCGGGCTTCCCACTCTTTGCCAGCGCCCAGGGAGCACTGTTTTCGATGTAGCGGTTGGTTTCGCCAGTGATCCTCCAGGCTGCCGCCAGAGCTTTGTCGTAGTGAAACCCACTCAGCTCAGAGTGAAATTCAGGCACAGCGGCTAGTGCCGTGGTGTGGATTTCCGACGGCTTTTCCAGACAGGGGCGCACTTCCAATGGGGCATCGCCAAAGTATTTCAGGACCATATTGCACACGCGACTGACACAATTGCCGTAGTCGTTGGCGAGATCGGCGTTGATGCGATTGATCATGACTTGCTTGGTGTACTCACCATCTTGTCCAAACACAAATTCTCTAAACAAGAAATACCGCATGCCGTCGACACCGACTTCGTCCGCCAGCGCTAGTGGATCTACTGCGTTGCCCAGGCTTTTGCTGATCTTTCGATTTGCATCGGTGAGCCATCCATGGGCGACTATTCTTTTTGGCAACGGCAACCCAAGCGCCATGAGAAATGCCGGCCAGTACACGGCATGAAAACGCAGGATGTCTTTGCCGACGAGGTGCACAGCATGAGGCCAAAACTTGGTGTACTGTTCACCGCCCGAAAACGGCTCTAGTGCGGAAATGTAGTTGGTGAGCGCATCAAACCATACATAGACGGTATGCTTTTTGTGCGCTTTGGGATCGGGTGGGAAAGGAATTCCCCATTGGATCGTGGTCCGGCTCGCGCTGATGTCACGAACTTGGAGTTTCAAAAAACCCAGGACCTCGTTTTTTCGAGACTCGGGTTGAATAAAATCGGGATGGTTTTGGATATGCTCAATGAGACGCGGCACGTAGGCAGAGAGTTTAAAAAAATAGCTCTCTTCTTGCAGGCGCTCCACCGCTCTTCCGCAATCGGGGCATTTTCCGTCGACTAATTGGCTCTCCGACCAGTAGGCTTCGTCAGGAACACAGTACCAACCCTCGTAGGTCCCGAGGTAAATATCTCCCGAATCCATGAGCTGCTTTAGGTACTTTTGTACGACCTGTTTGTGGCGGGTTTCGGTGGTTCGGATGAAATCATCGTACTCAATTCCGTAGCGTTCCCATGCCTGAATATAGCGTTCAACAACTTTGTCAGCGAGCGACTGAGGGGTTTCGCCCACTTCTTTGGCTTTTTTCTCAATCTTCTGTCCGTGTTCGTCTGTTCCCGTCAAAAACCGCGTTTCATGTCCGAGTAGGCGGTGGTAACGAGCGCTGATATCAGCGGCCAAAGTCGTGTAGAGGTGGCCGATATGGGGTTTGTCGGTGACGTAATAGATGGGTGTCGTGATGTAGAAGTTTTCGTTCATATTCGGGCCAGCGTGTCTCTTAGGTGGCTTTCTACCAAAAGTCCGGGATTTGCATTAGATCGCAACTTCCCTTCGAGTTGAACAGCTTCATCAAAAAGCATGAGCGCGTCCCAAAACGAAGCGGATTGAAAAACCTGCGAGGGTTGTTCTCCCAAGTGTGGGTGCAAGGCGCTCAAGCGCCACTGCACTTGCAAATAGTGGACGAGCTCCAGGCATTTGTCCTTGTCCTTGAGTCGTTGAGCGAAACTGCCAAAGTCGCCGTGCTTAGCGACTTCATTCAAGAGGGTTTCCCACTCTGCACTTTCCGCCGGCGGCTGGGAGCTGCTAGGCGGAAACTGAAAAACCAAGCAACGCGACTGAATAGTGGGGAGCAACGAGCTCATTTGGCTGGTGAGCAGCCAAAAGTGTCGGCCAGGCAAGGGCTCTTCGAGCGTCTTTAAAAACGCATTCGAGCTTGCCGTGTTCATGCGGTCACAGTCTTCGATGACAGCGATTTTAGAAGCAGCTTCAACCGGGGTGAGTTCCATTTGGTGGCAGAGATCTCGAATGCGATCGATTTTAATGGTGTCGTCTTCTTCTTTGCCGATCCAGAGGAGATCAGGGTGTGTGCCGGTTTCCACGCGCCGGCACGTGGAGCAGGTTCCACAAAAAGGCGGCAGGCTTTGGCGCTTGGGGCATAGCAGGGCCTTAGCCATTCGCCGAGCAGTGACCGCTTTTTCTGCAGCGGCTGCACCGGCAAGAATAAGAGCGGGGTGCACTCTGTCTCCCGCGACATACGCCAAAAGTCGTTTTTCTACTTGTTGTAGGGTCAGGGCTTCCAAATCCCTCTCCGTTTCAATTTGCTCAACGCCATGGCTCGAATGGCGGTTTCTAGTTCAGACGCTTCTTTTCGGGCGTCGAATACGACATACCTCGAAGGGCGCTTGCGGGCGAGCTTTAGAAAGCCCGCGCGCACTTTCTTGTGGAAGCTCAGGGCTTCGGTTTCCATGCGGTCGAGGGTAGCGCCTTGGGCAGCGCGGCTGCGTACACGTGCCATGCCGGCTTCGGCGGGGATGTCCAAAAGCACGATGGTTTCAGGACTGAGTCCCCCAGTGGCAAAGCGGTTCAGAGCGGTCGTGGCTTGGAGGCCGAGATTGCGGCAGATTCCCTGGTACACAGCTGAGGAGTCTTCGTAGCGGTCACAAATGACCACGAACCCTTCGCGCAGTGCCGGTAGAATTTTGGTCTCGACGTGGTGAGCGCGATCGGCTTCGTAGAGGAGCAGCTCAGCTCTCTGTGCGACGGGACCTTGATTTTTGTCCAAGAGTAACTGCCGGATTTGGGTTCCTAACGGCGTCCCCCCGGGTTCTCGAGTGAGTAGAGTCGGAATTCCCTGAGAGTCCAGCCAAGCGTGGAGACGGCGGGCCTGGGTGGACTTGCCCGAGCCCTCGCCCCCTTCGAAGCTGAAAAAATAACCTTTTAGAGGTGTCTTGCGAGCCATGAGTGGAGTCATGATAGACAATCCGCGGTAGAACAGTTAAGAAAAAAGTCCATCTACGGACAGCTATTTTTTTGCTCGGATGGTGGAATTGGTAGACACGCAGGTCTCAGAAGCCTGTGGGTAAAACCGTGAGAGTTCGAGTCTCTCTCCGAGCACCAAAAAAGAAGGGCTCTACTCCATCGAAGGGGGCATGGCCCCTGGGCAGTTAATTTCTGATCGCAAATACCCCATCCCAACCGCAGTGAGCAAGGACTCGGTTTCTGTAATTTTGAAAGTTTCTA
>JACCDG010948611.1_pt1 | contig 133665 bp, 98 predicted proteins | sample 7442471 | NCBI WGS metagenome assembly JACCDG01 (sample SAMN15323444, study PRJNA562643) | freshwater metagenome | isolation source: river surface water | place: USA:Blue River Watershed | collected 2017-08-17
AGGCATTTTTGCTGACACATCGTTGTCGGGATGTCGCAGGTGTCCAACCTGGCGCCATCCCTCCGCCTTGTCTCAACAAAAATGCCTCTCCGCAGGACGCGGAAAGATTTATTGGACGAGGTACTAGGTCCTCATCAAAGTTCTAGGCTTTTCGATCCCGTATTTTCGCACTCGATCGTTAAAAGTGCTGAGGGGCATATTCAGGGCTCGAGCCGCCTTCGATTGGTTAAATTGGTGCTCCTGGAGAATTCGATAAATCTCGGCTTTTTCTTGATTTTGAGCTTCATGGAGAGATTCCGTAAGAGTGGGGTTCGCCAAAAAAGAAAAGTGTAAGGGTTGTAAAACTTTCTGTTTGGCTCGTCCCGTCGTATGGACTTCAGGATTTAATTCGTACTCGATGGTTGCCCGCTGTAGAAGATTTCGAAGCTCTCGAATATTGCCGGGAAAAGAATACCCAGACAGAAGTCTCAAGGTTGCATCACTGATCGAAAAGTTGAGATTCAGCTGTTTGAGTAGATCTGCCGCAAGTAGGGGAAGATCTCCCAGACGTTCTCTGAGCGGCGGAATTTTTATTGGAACGACATTGAGGCGAAACAGCAGATCTTGTCGGAATCGGCCGGCCTGCACATCGAGGTGAAGGTTTCTGTGAGTTGCCGCGACGATGCGAACGGAAATTTTCTGGGACTTTTGACTGCCCACCTTCCGAATCTCCTGAGTCTCAAGAGTCCGCAGGAGTTTTGCCTGGGCAACGACATCTAGTTCACCAATTTCATCCAGAAATAGAGTGCCATGATTTGCGGCTTCGAAGGCCCCGATCTGCGTGCTCATCGCACCCGTGAAGGCTCCTCGTTCATGTCCAAAAAGTTCGCTTTCGATGAGGTCTTTGGGAAGGGCGGCACAATTGAGTGCAATAAATGGATGAAGTTCTCGCCTCGACAATTGATGAATTCCTCGTGCAACCAATTCCTTTCCGGTGCCCGTCTCTCCCTGAATCAATACGGGGGCCTCTGTAGGAGCAACAATCTCGATCATCGAAAAAATCGATCTCATGGCATTTGATTCTCCCGCCATGTCCAGAAGCCGATTCGCTGTGAAGGTGGGAATTCCCACCTCTTCCTTTTGAATCTGAAATTCAAATTTGGTTGTCCCAATCTCAATGGTACATCGCTCGGGCAGATCGGCTCGGTGAATTTTCAGGCCATTAAGGCTTGTTCCGTTGGTACTTTCTAAGTCAATCAAGCTGTAGGTTTGGCCTTTCGATTCAATCCTCGCGTGAAAACGTGAGACCAATGGTGAAGAGAGCCGGATATCGTTTGAAGGATGGCTCCCAATTGAAATTCCAGTTGGCCCAATCTCAAGGCGAGCGGTTGAGCCTCCATCATCGGGATAAATGATTTTCGCGCGGCCAATAACGGCGATTCGTTCATTCAGATCAAAAGCATAGAGCTGTGTAGGATGGCGTGAAACTAAAACAGTTCTCGAATTTTCTTTTGGAGCATCCTCTATGGCAATCTGATAACTTCGGTTGAGTTCAATTCTCAAGTCTTGCTTCAATTTCACTCGACCAGAGACTGTTTGCCGATTTTCATCGCAAATTCCATTTTTAGACTGGTCCTCGATCCACCATATTCCGTCTTTCTGGATGAGCAAAACATGATCCTTAGAAATATGCGGATCGGGAAGTTGAATATCGCAATGCTGTGCTCGTCCGATTCGATAGAGGTTTTTTTCAAGCGGCAATGAAATAAATTTTTGATTAGATTTATAGATTGTTAAATTCATAGCCGTAGCCTTCCTCACGCATTTTTGACTCTCCGTCTTTCATTCTCGACGTATGCAGAGCCTGTTTATCGTGAAGGCTGTCTAATCTAGAGACATGCAGTCTGTCAAATAGGCACTCCTCGTCGCCAAATTCGATTTGTGGAGACGGCGCCTTTAGAGGCCGGCCATAAGCTCGCTGACTCGTTGATATCGCTTAGTGCAGAAGCCTTCGGTGTCTTGGGAGGGGCAATTTGCATTGGCCAATGCCGCGCCCATGGGAGAACTGATCAGCGCATCTGACTTTTCAATCTTCCATTTGACGGTGAATGGGCCTGTCGATTTCATGAATTCATTCTGGATGTCTAATCCACCCTCTACCTTGAGAGAAACTTGTGGCGAAATCAGAGAGAAATCATTGAAGGTCAACTTTCCATTTTTCAGCTCCGCCTTAATATTGGCCTTTGAGAATACCAGGTCCTTGAGTCCAAAAAGTTCCGAAAATGACTGCTGTGGAATTTTAAAATTTGCAAACTGGACATCGATTTTTCCAGAGCGTTTCTCAAGGTCGAGCAACGGCATGTCTATGGTAGCGATCATTGAACCTTCTAGTTTTAGAGTTTTTGGAACCATCATCCGTGGGTTTTGCGAGCTAATGGCTGCCATAATCAACGGTGCAATCTTTTCAACCGCGACGTTTTTTATTGCGGCAGAGATGTGAGTGACCGGGCTCTTTATATTTGCATTTGTTGTCACGTCAATGCTGCCTTTGCCGATTGAAGCGACAAGGTGTTGTCGTTTTGGAAGGGTCGACAAACTTCCGTCCGAAAGCTCGAGAACGGTTTGCGATCCTTGATAACAACCCAATTTCGTCCACTGAAATCCAAAAGGATACGCGATATCGAACCCTTCGACGCTGCAATCTGGTTGAAATCCCACCTGGCTAAATCCCTTCTCAAGTATCAACTGAACTTTAGGTGCTAACCTGCCATAGGGAAAAGTCATCACCAGAAAAACGACTAAGAATAGAAGAGATACAAAAAATGTTTTTATTATTTTTATGATCATAATGTTTTACACATTCTTCTTATTAGAAATGACGGCGGTCATATCGATTTTTGTGACATCCTGAAATTGAGTCTTGAGATTAAGTTCTATCACTCCTAGGCCCAGAGTTTCTTCGATGCTGGCTAGAAATTTAACTATTGAATCGAGAGAGCCGTCCTTAATTTGAATCTCCAGCCATTCTTCCGACTTTTCGGCCTTATCCTCGGCAAGCACTTTTGCGGGCGACGTTTTGGCGATATTAAGCCCAAATTTCTTTGCCTCAGATTCTATGAAGGCTGAGAAAACAAAATTCTCGCCTCGTTTTGAAGAAAGCCTTTCGTATCTCATGAGCTCAGAGCCTTGAGCATGTAGTTCCTGAACGTAGTTCTGAATTTTTTCTAAATTTTTGATATTAGATTCAGACTGTGATGCCACATGAGTGAAAACTGAGGAGGTTTCTTTGACTCCGACAGCGAAAATCAATACGGCAACAAGGCCTGCGAGTGTTGTGATAATCTTCTTTTCACGCTCATTAAGGGCAAGCCACTGAGCTCTTACCTTTTCCTGTGACTCATCGATTTTTTCAGCAAGCCGATCTTTCCATTGTCTCAACATTGTTATGTTCCTTTTGGTCTTTCAATTTCGACTTTGAAAAATTTACATTCTGTTTTTGCAGCGGTGGCGCAATTCGTTGTGGCGCCGGTCTTGACTTGTGAATAGACCCGCTGAAGAGCTTCGATGAGTCTGGTCGCGGAGTCAGCCGTTGGCGTTTCGGCGGAAAATGAGATCGTCGAACGAGAAATTTTCATTTCTTTGATATCAATTTTTAAGAACGAAGGAATAGCGGTTGAGAGCTCCGAAAGCGCACGCAGAGGGCTTTCTTTATTTTCACTGAGCTGAGTAATTTTTGTTCTGTTCTGCGCGAGCTCCTTTTTTAAGCGGTTTGTGATTTCGTCGGTTGGTGAGTTGGCATCGAATTGAATACCCGTGCCTTGTAAAATCTGAGGAAGTGCGCTCACGAGAACCTTATTTTCTTTTGACTGAATCGTGATTTGAATAGCCGCATAAATAAATGGAGCAATCAAAAGTGCCGCGACATGCTTGAGCAACGAGAATGATCCAGTCTTGAATTTGCGCAGGTTCTGTTGAAATTGAAATCCGGTCTCCGAAAACGATGGAATTTTAGAGCGATGCGTTCTTGTTTGAGTCAGAGCGATCGACAAGGCGGGGAGCGCCAATTCAAGATCCGCACTGTCGATTTTTTCTAATCCTTGGATCTGCTTCGATCGTAGTGCGGTAAATGGAAACGGGCGTAGATTGGCCGAAAACTCAGCTGTTAAACCATCTTCCAATAATTTCATGGCCGGTGAATATCGGGTCACACCACCAAAGACATAGACGGGCAATGGCTTTGGAAGTTGAATGCCGGTCGTCACGAACCCTTTGAGAGCCTGACGAATTTCTGTTGTAAGCTGTTTAACGGAAGTCTCGATCTGTTTGCTGGGGGGCTTTTGAGCGTCGAGATTAAGGAGAAGATGTTGAGCCTTTTCGGCATCGACTTGGAATTCTTCTTGTAAAGCGTCGATAAGATTTTTTCCGCCCCACCACAGGGTTCTGACTCCTAAGATTGATCCTGATCGCTGCATGAGCAACATATGACTTTGCGCATGTCCAAATGAAATCATGACGTACAAGGGCTCATCAGAAATAAATTGGCGCAGCGATGAAAGCGAGAGCGAATGCGCAGTAATTGGCGGATTTGAGAGCTGGAATTTTCGTAGTTCTGTTTCAACCTGTCGAATGAGCTGACGGCGATACGCCATGACGAGCATTTGAGTATCTTTGCGATTGCTCGGAACTCCATCGCCCTCAACAATTTGGCTTCTCACTTGAACTTCATCGATATCGAATGGAAGGGTGGATTCAAGTTCGAACTGCAAAACTTTTTCAATTTTCTTTTCAGATCGAAATGGAAACTTTAAGTATCGTGTTTCGAGGTAAGCGGAAGGAAGAGTTGCAATGACAAAGACGTCTTCGTCCGGTTGTAACCAGTTTAGTTCGTTTAAAGTGATCGTTGTTGCTGCCCAAGCAGCGGGTTCTGGAAACGCCAGCCCCTTAAAAAATTCTGGTTTGCTGGCAAAGGCATGGAAATTTTCGATGGAAATTTTTTGTCCTTCATAAGAAAGAGCAAGAATTTTTGTCTTCTGAGTTCCGAAATCTACGACGATCCACTTCATGGAGATGTCCTCATGATTACAATCGGTTCTACTTTTTTGACGCCTGGATTTCGAGCTACAACAGTTTCTAGCTTTAACTCGATTTTATTTATCTGTGACGTCGTCTCTATCTTAAATGAATCTGAGACCCCTGTAAGCATGCCATTTCGAATCTGATCTCCAGAGATCTGCACTGCGTCAGAGAGCTGGGAGAGAAAATTTGATTTCGTATAAACTCTCTTCTGCTTTGCACGATCCGTTACGAATTTTTCTGCCACAATTTCTGCATCCGAAACCTCCTTCAACAGCGCCTGAAAAACTTCTTTATTGGCTGTATTCAAATTGATCATAGGAACTGGCCGAGTGGGGGCATAGGGATTTACAAATTCTGACAGATATTGAAATACGGTCTCATCCACATGCGGAATCAGTTTGAGTTCGTCTAGATTCGTAAATGCGCGATTTTTGGGGCCATAATCAAGCTGCAATGCGCTATAGGGATAGGACTCTTCTGCGTTAGTCGGGGCTTCTGTATTGTCTGGATCCATATAGTCTCGAATTTCTCTAGCGAGCCCTTCGGGAGTCGTATTGATCTCGTTTAGATGTCGAATGAAATCGACGTTGGGCCTCAACAATTCCGTGAGAACTTCAAGGGGAAGTCCAGAACCAGCAACGAGATCGTTCAGGCTGAGCTTGCCGGCAAGATCCGTTGTGATAGATGTCGTTTGACCTGGGAAGCCATCAAAAAATTCTTCGCATTTTTTTGTGAAATCGGGATCTTTCTCTTGTTCGGAAGCGCCTTCATCAGTTTCAGATTTTTTGGTCAGAGCGCGAATTTCCTCAATTTTTAGAGGAAAATAATTTGGGAGAGACCAAAAATCATCCAGACGATCCGTTGGCTCTCGTCCTGGAGTTTGAGAATCTTGAATCCGATCCAGCGCTAAAATAAAACGCGCGAGATTCAGGCTCGAGCGCGCTAAATAGAGAGCTTGAATTCGATCGCCAGAGTTGCGGACGCGAGTGGCCTGGTTGCCTGCCGACATCATCAGTTCTCGAACCACCAAGCTGAGAACGACCAGCGCGGTCATCAAAATAAACAGTGCGATTCCAGGTTTCGATTTTTGAAGATGGCGCATTTAACGAGGCTCCATTTCGTTCAGTACTCGAAAAGCTGTTTCAAGTTTCAGAGTCTTTGTTTTCCATTCTTCTTTCGGAATATCTTGGTCGACCGCTTCGATACTCATTTTTATCGCACGAGGAAAAATTCCTGGAGTAACGGGGTCGCTTGTATCCCATTTTGTGAGCCATTGATCATTTCGATAGTCATAAAACTCAAACTTAAGGCTCAATATTCCTTCGGCTAATGTTTGGCTCGGTGCTGTCGCAATATCATCGATCTTGTAAAAGGGCACCTCAGAACGAAAAAGAGTAAGAGCGCCGGATTCAGATTTCTCAAGGTGGTATCGCGCAATCATGAGGCCCGCTGTTCTATTTTGTACGAGCACTTTGATCGGCGTATCGAGGTATGAAAACGTGATCTCTGGGCCTTGATTTGTCTCTTGGGTTTTAAAAATAGATGAGGGGCTTCTTTGCCGTTCATTGAAAGCCATCTGTAAGTCTCGCTGTAATCGATCAAACGCCACTTGAGCCGACATCACGACTGATTCGCGATGTTTCACTTTGCGGCTTAACTTGGTAGATTCGCTCAATGTCATGGAGATTCCAGTGATCATGACTGAGAAAATCATGATGGAGGCCAAAATTTCGAGAAGGGTAAATCCGTCTCGAATTCGATATGTGCTTGCCCCTCTAAATATTGGGTAAATCTTCAAATCTGACATAGAGTTGACTCAAAGTTGCCTTTTGAGTCTTTCCCCCTTCTTCCCAGAGTACGGTGACTTCGATTTTTCGAATGGCTTTTTCAAAGAATTCTTGTGCCAGCTGATAGAATCCCGCTTGATCTTTGCCGTCTTTAGACTTTGGTGCGGGCATGAAACAGCCAAGGTTTACTTTCGTCAGTTGGCGGGTCCATCTAAATCTTTCAAATGATTTGTCTTCGAATTCGCCTTTTTCTGAATCTAAAAAAGAAGTGAAGCCTTGTTTTTGAATTTTGAGTTCCGTCTTCGTCATCTCCATCTGGGCAAGCGCAAGGGCCTGAGCTTTAGATTCGGCTTTGCGTGCCATTCGCACACTTCCACTTTGACCCTGATGAAATCCAAGCAAGGCTATGGCAAGAAAAGAGAGAGCAACGACAACCTCAACAAGGGTGAATGCCCTTATTTTTTTTGACTTGCGTATTCTTTGAACCAAGTTTCCTCCGTGACTTCGCCTTGCTGAACTCTTACGCGTCCCGACATGGGTTCTGCGATGAGCGAAATCAATCTCCCATCTCCATCTTCCAAGACAAAGAGCGCTTGATCAACTTCTCCAGAAGGAAAAAATAGCATAGCCGTTGTTTTTCCATCAAATTCGTCGTGTGTACGTGTCACAATGAGCCTTTTAAGCTTGATGGCTGAGGCAATTTCGCGGGTTTTCATTTTGTTAAAAGTCCCGAAATCTAGACGATTTTGCTTGGTCCAATCTTTTTTTGCTCGTTCTTCCGCGATTGCGCTTTGCTCTGCTTCCCATTTTTCCAGCTCTTCGCGATCTGTTTCTTTTGGTTTAGGTTTGGGAAGTTCGAATACTTCAAGATCGTAGGTTGCCGACTCAATATGAAAGACGATTCTGTGAAGTTTGCCGGTCTTAATGGTTTCTGCGTAGAGACCTTGAATATCCTGAGTCAGTTGATAGCTGGTATTGGTCAATTTTGTTTTGTTGTAATTGAGGCCAACAATGGAAACGGTGAAGGCGATAGCCATCAACGTAATGACTACGAGAAGTTCAATGAGAGTAAATCCAGAGCGTTTGACAGAGTGAATCTGGATCAAGAGCCGACTATTCCCAGCCCTTTATATCGTCTTCTGTTCCCGGCGATTTGTCGGGGCCCGCTGAGGAAAGATCATAGGACCCTGGATTTGCCTGACCAGGGGAAGCGTACAAATAGGGTTCTCCCCATGGATCCTGGGGAATTTTCTTTTTTCCAAAATATCCGTTGGGATCAAAACTTTTGCAAGTCTTGCCGTTTGTGGGCGGATTAATCAAAGCATCGAGCCCTTGTTCTGTGGCAGGAAAAAATCCACAGTCCAGATTGAAATTATTGAGGGCCTGATCAAAGCTCGACATTTGAACCTTCGCTGACTTTATCTTTCCTTGTGCGATTTTGGAGAAAATGGTCGGGGTCAGCGCCGCGGCGATAAGTCCTAAAATCACCAAAACGGCTAAAAGTTCAATAAATGAAAATCCTTTGCTTCGATGTGTCAACATGGAGCCATGCTCTCAAAAACAAAGTGATGTCGTCAAGTTGTCGCTCCTAGAGAAAGATGACCACCTTGATAAACTCAGATTCTGAGCGAGGGCTATTCACTGTTGGTGGCGAGAGGGATCTTGCATGATTATGGCAATGGTGTAACGTCGTGGACTTTGGATTTTAGGGTTATTCGAATGTTTATATGTCGATCAATTTGGTTGTTGCTTCTGGGCGTTTTCTTGAACGTTGGCGCCTGTCTATTTGCCGTAGAGTCGGCAGATCAAATTTGGGGTGGTTATCCAGCACTGCGCGAGGGAACTCTTACGCCATTTTGGGCGCAGGAAGCGGTGGGGCTTGATTTTGTTAAAGCTGAGATCGCAAAGGGCCAAGATTTTCAACCCGTCGGTTTAGCGATCTGGGACGGTCCTCGGCTGTCGTATGGCATGCTTCCAGTTTCAAAAGTGAGCAGCGCTGTGATCGAAGGCGAACGACGGCTTCGTGAGGCTCGAAAAAAATTGGGGATTGATGACGCTGAAAAAGAAATTTCATCGCACGTGACGATGATCGCTAATATTGTCTTAAGTCCAATTTCAGGAACTTCCTCGTTAGCGAGACTCAATCATTATGTTTGGACGTCTGATGCTGAGATGGGAAAGCGCATCCAGGAAAGTCGCTCTGAAGAGGCGCAGGATATTGGAAGCAGAATGCAGCTGAGCTATCTCGCTCGAAAAGCAGATCTGATGACGGGCAGCGAGTCTGTTATTAATTTTTCAGTTCTGCTGGGTGCCTTGGATGATGACTGCGTTTTTGGATATGGTTCGCAGGAGATCTATTCTGCGAAGCTCTCCAATTTTCTGAAAGCCCTTCGGGATGGATCTGCGCCCGCCGAAATGCAAAAATTTGGATTATTTGGAAGTAAGGAATCTTATGATGGGAATCGTTTGGCTATTCATCAAAATCCACGATTATTGGTTTTTGGTATTGGCAACTGGTCGCCGAATTGGTGGAGACGATCGGGCAGTCGCATCAAGGGTTGGTTTAGCGCGCCCAAATCAAATCTTCATCTGAGGGACTATGGCCTGATTGTTGGTTCGCTTTCTCCAGAGGGCGAGATCAGTGATTTTTCATTTGGAGGAGCCGCTGCGCCAAATATTGTCGCTCCCGTTGATCGAGAATTAATGACGATTTATATGCATCAGCCCGAAGTTCCTCGTTTCGCAGGTTATACGAGCGCGGCGGCTCCTTTTATATCGGGAATTGAAGCAGATATCGTGGGCGTTATTGGTCGCGTTTCCCTGGAAGAAGCAAAGATCCTTTTGAATCGCACGGCTCTGAAATCAATTGATGGGGCCAAGATGGTGAACGCTTACAGGCAAATGCGTGTGGCTCAGCGCTTGCGAGCTAAAGAATTTTCTGCGCGCCCACGTGAGGATCGCATGAAGATTTTGGAGGATGATTCACTCTATGATTTTGCAAGTGAAGCCGAAGAGATTTGGAGCCAGTTAAATAAATTTGACTCTCGAGATCAAAAGGGAATCTTGAAAATGGCGAGACGTGCGTATTTCTTGAATCCCACAGCAGCAAAGGCTCGCAAAATTTCGGAGCTTTATGCGGATCTTGGTTTTACGACGAATGCGCAGTTCTATCTGCGATTTGCGGAGGCTCTTTCTCGCGATGCCGCGAATCTGCAAATGCAAGCGCACTGATCTCGGCGCTTCGATGAATAGACTCGGCTATGCTGAACAAAACAACCTTAACCTCGACTCAAATCTCGCTTCATCCGAATCCACTATTGCCGGCAGCAAAAATCTTCAGATGCGAGCCGCTAAGACTGATTGATGAATATTCATAGGTTTCATTGATGGTCTCAACCATTCGCTGGTGGCCTGACGATCACTTCGAAAGAGGATCGTGTTGAAAAGCCTCACTTCAATCCGAAACTCAGTGACCGCTCCAGCTCGCGACCTGATTCTTCTCTTCTGCGATGCTCTTCGCCGCCGAGCTGAGCCTCTTTCAAAGTGATCCTCAGCCCCCCTCGATGATTGATCCAATCGCCCCAATCCATTCGATAAGTCCAATTGATGAATACCCATGAATGAGGAGTGAGGGAGGACTCTTTTCTGAGGCTCAGCTGGGCGGCTTTGAGTGACATTGAAAAATAAAATCCCGTCGCCAGCTGGAGGCGCCTCTCTGTCTCGTTCTGAAGTGACTCACGACAAGCCGATCCTCAGGAAAGAGAACTCCATCGCTCCTCATTTCATAGGTTTCACCGATCGTCTCAAGTATTCGCTGGCGGCCTGATCGAAAGCATCAAAACTTCACATCAGGTGAAAAAAATTCATCCGGATTCGCCCCGCACTGACGCGGATTTTCGTCAGCAGACTAAGTTCCTGATAGTTGAGGCATTGCTGCAGAGCAACGAGAGTAGTTCGCGATAAAATTTCGCAGGGATCCGAGATCCTTCTTGATGGAAGGAATTTTAAAAACAATAAGATCTTGCTGCATCGCAGAAACGAAGCTGCAGAGCGCAGACGCGGATTTTCTGTATGCGTGTAAGTTATTGCAGGGATTGAGTTTGCGGCGGCGCTGTCAGCGAAGAAGAGCGAAGTTTTTAGAGGGAGGCCGAAGGGATTTTTAATGGGTGACTTTAACCGAAATAGAGTGAGCGCGATCAAGCAAGGAGCATTGTGGGTTTAAGAATCAACAATCTTTTTGCGCTGAAGGCGAATAACCAGCTGCTGAGAACGCAGAAGGCGATTGCGCGCTCACTCGAGCGATTGAGCTCTGGCCAGCGAGTGACGGGAGCACAGGACGATATTGTGGCGCTTTCTCGAAACAGCGGGCTGACAGCACAGATTCGAGGATTAGCGGCGGCAAATCTTGGAATCAATAGCGCGCTGGGAATGATCGCCACGGCGGAGTCAGCGGTGTCTGCGCAGATGGATATCGTGCATCGAATGAAAGAGATCGCCCTTCGAGCATCGAACGGAACGGCGACGGTGGAGGATCGAGCGAATCTGAATCAAGAGCTTGAGTCGTTGTATGCAGAGTATCAGCGAATCGCGACGCAGACGAGTTTTGATGGGACGAATTTATTGGATGGAAGTTTTTCATTGAAGACGATTCAGCTGGGAGCAAGCAAGGGAGATAAGCTGCAGTTTGGAATCGAGTCGACCACGGCAAGTCGAATTATTGTACAGGATAACACATACGGAACAGGTGCATTTGCGACATCTGTAACGTCGGCGACAGCGGGCACGTCATGGGGTTTAACGACAGCGGATTTTAACGGTGATGGCAATGCTGATGTGGCTGTCGCTGACGGAACGGCAATTGATATTTTCTTGGGCAACGGCAATGGGACGTTTGCCGCGCGCAGGACACTCGCATCAACGGCAAAATATATCGAACAGGCGGATTTTAATGGTGATGGCAATGTTGATCTGGTGACGTCTAGTGAAGGATCAACCATGGATATTATTCTCGGCAACGGCAATGGGACATTTGCGGCGCGTACGACGTTAGCTCCTGGTGGCACAATCCATGCGTGGATGTCCATAGGAGACATGAACGGGGATGCGAAACAAGACATTGTTGTCAGCAATTATACAGACAATACGACAAGCGTTTTACTTGGAAATGGCAATGGGACCTTTGCGGCTCGAGTAACATTGGGTTCTGGTTCTAACGAAGTCGCACTCGCAGATTTAAATGGCGACGGCTATCTGGATGTCTTGATGGCTTGGGGTAATGCCAATGCTGCATTGGGGAATGGAAACGGAACGTTTGGTGCTGTGACTGGCACCGCGGTGGGCACCTCGCCTGTTGGAATAGATGCAGGAGATCTGAATGGGGATGGAAAAGTTGATGTTGTTACGGCAGACATGGCAAGTCTTACCGGAAGCATTTTACTTGGAAACGGAAACGGCACTTTTGCTGCAAAAACAAATGCGCCCGCAGGAACAGAAAGATTTTCGGTCCGTCTCACAGATTTGAATGGCGATGGCTACCTAGATATGTTGAATATGGGTCAAAATGATGTCTGGAGCCTTAATATCAATCTTGGAAATGGAAACGGAACATTTAAGCCAACCACCGTTGCATTGACGGCGATTACTAATTGGCCTTCATTTGCAGTGGATGATTTTACAGGCGACGGAGTGAAAGACATTGTCGCGGCGAACTCGTGGTCATCGACCATCAGTTTGTTAGTTGGAAATTCGACAACCGTTACGGAAGCAGCAACGATTTCTGTGGCAACACAAGAAGACGCCGAAGCTCTGCTCACAGCACTAGATAATGCTGTGAGCAATTTGCAGGATGTACAAGGCAATCTTTCTGCCATTCACAGCCGCCTTGACGAAACCGTTGTCGGCAATCTGCTCTTGAGTGAAAATCTGCAAGAAGCTCGCTCTGTTTCGATGGATGTCGACTTTGCCACTGAAGTGGCAGAGCTCGTCAAAAATCAGATTCTTCAAGATGTGCAGGTGGCTGTGCTCACACAGGCCAATCTGCAAGTGAAGCTTGTTGCTCAGTTGCTAAAGAACTAGTGTTGAAATCATTAGCAAATTTGTTTTGTCATCAAGCGTCAAAAAGCCCACAGGGTCTCGTTCTTGGCGAGACGCGTTAAACTGGACGCTGGGGAAATATGTTCTTCAGTCGCGATTATTATGCACAGGCGGGAATTTGGAATTCCCTGACTTTGGCTGCGCTTGCAGTTTTTCTGGTCTTGCGCGCTCCAAAAAGTCGAACGAAATATAGTCTTCTCGTTCTAAATATTGCGACACTTCATTGGGCTATTTTTTATTCATTTTGGATTCTTGCAGAAAATATTCAAGACGCTCGTATCTTTCAAAATCTTTTTTCAATCGGGGGTTTGCTGGCCGTTCCACTCACGCTTCACTTTGTTGTCGAGTTCTTAAATCTAAAGGTTGAGTGGAAATGGATGTTACCCAATTATTTGTTGACGCTTGGTCTTGTCGTCACGAACTTTCTATCATTTCTGTATGTGAGTACTTATGCGCCCATTGGGCCCATTCCATTTTATCCTCAGGCTGGGGTGCTCCTTCCGTTTTCATTGCTGCTCATGACGGCAAATCTGGCTGCAGCTTTTCGTTTGCTTTATCGAGAGTTGATATTGAGTTCTGGTCATCGAGCGCAACAGATCAAATGGATTTTAGTGGGTCTTGTAACGTCTTGGGTGGGTGGTGCGTCGACCTATGTGGGGTTCTTTAATTTTAATCTGCCCCCGGTTCTCACGCCCTCAGTATCTTTCTTTGTTGCAGTTTTTGCTTATGCCGTCATTCGCCATCAACTGATGGATGTTGAAGTCGTCATCCGTAAGACTGTTGTTTTTGCCGGCATTTTTCTTTCTGCGCTTCTCGTGGTGTCTTTACTTGTGAATACAGTTCCAAAATTATTTCTCGAATCATTCAATATTCGTCTGGAACCATTTTGGATGAATGTTTTGACTCTCGTTGTTTCATTCTATGGCTTGTCGAAACTCAGGTTGCAGTTGATTGTCTGGACGGATCGATATCTCTTTCAGAAGGAGATAGATCCTCAATCTCTCATGATGCGAGTTCTTACGCGAACCAGTCGTGTGACAGATTCTGCAGCGCTTTCGAAACAAATTCTGAGTGAGATTGTTTCTGGATTGAGACTGAAGTCGGCCTCTCTCTTTGTGTATCAGCCGAAATGGGATCATTATGAAATAAAATGTTCTGAAGGAAATGCACCAAGCGCGCAATCGCTCGATACAAAAAATCCTCTTAAGTGTTTGAGTTTGATTCAGCAGCCAGCCGGTTTTGGAATTCGACCGCCATCACGACAAATGCCGGAGGAGGCGTTTGCAGAACTGAAGAAATTGAATGCCCAGATTGCAATTCCCATCATGAATGAGCGCCAAATGAGTGCCATTTTATTTCTGGGTGAGCGAATGTCTGAGAAGCCGTTTTCTTATGACGATTTAGATTTTTTGGTTCCACTCTCTCGAATTTTGTCAGCGATCTATCATAATACGAGATTGAGAGAAGAGCTCAAAGTCGCGCAAACAAAAGTGATCGAGGCTCATACGGATGGCCTCACTGGGGCATTGACGAGAACGGCATTCTTGGAGCGTTTAGAAGTTGAATTTATTCGTGCTAGGCATTTCAATCGGCCTTTCGCCATCTTGATGACAGATCTCGATCATTTTAAAGCAAAGAACGATAACTATGGCCATCAAGCGGGAGATGCGATTCTGGCCGAAGCCGCCAAGAGAATGAAGGCTTCCTTGCGTCAGCAGGATATTATCGGTCGATATGGCGGCGAAGAATTCATTATCTTCTTAAGTGGAGCTTCACGTGCAGAAGCATTAGAAGTCGGTGAAAGAATTCGAAAACGAGTGGATCAGTCACCTGTTAATGTAAAGGGTCAGCTGTTGGTGCAAACTGTGAGCGTGGGCATTGCTTGTTTTCCGGACGACGGGCAAACCACTGAATCTCTGATACACCGCGCCGATTCATGCCTATACATTGCTAAGAAAGGAGGACGCAATATGGTTGTTGATGCGTCCTCCACAGAATCTTTGGCTGTCAAAAGTGGAACTGGTAGTCTGCTAAGAGCGTAACCACATACAGCGAGTATTTTCCTGTGAAAATTGCGGCTGAGTTCACATCAGAATCGACCGTTGTCGTGTGATGCTGATATTGCTCATAGTTGAACGCCATACCCACTTCATGCGCTTTGCATTTGTACTGCGCACCGAGAGCATAGCCAATATAGGCTGAAGCAGGGGCAATTCCAGGAGCGGGTTTCCCATGTTGTGTGACCGCGCTATCAATGACGATCCCGCCGCCAAGTCTGATTCGACGAGCCTCGGCGAGCTTGAATGCATATTCCGCGCCAAGATGAACTGCGTGTCCATCTTCCCAAGCCAGCTGAGATTCGGTGGGAATAGAAAGTGCGTTCAGTGCAGGAATCTTGAGCCCATTTGTTTTAATGGTTTCGCTTGCTGTATATTCGTAAGTCAACGCCGTCAAAAATTCTGGAGTCCATTGATAGTGGAGTCCCAATTGAAGTTGAGCCGGAATATGAATCTCTCTTTTAGAGTCATAGACGGTCGTTCCTAATGCAGTCGTGAGAGCTGTTTGTCCTTCAAGTGTATGAACGATTTCCGGACGGTATGTCACACCGAATGAAAAGCCGTTTACGTCGGCGATATGAGCGCCGAGCTTAAAGCCCTTCGCATCCCAGCCGTTGTTTGAACTATCAAGCAGCGATGCCACCGTCGGTGCACCAAATGTTCCTTGCTGCGAATCATATTGAGTAAATCCTGGGCGATAACTTAAGCCGACGGCAATATGGTCATTAAATTTAAATGAAAGTGAGGGAGCAATTTCAATTCTGAGAAGCAGCAGGCTCCATTCTCGGCCTGTGATAGTTCCATAATCGACCGGACTAAATACAGCACTCTGAAGTGCAGTCGGATAAACTCCGAGGCCTACACTGATATGCTTATTTAATTCGTAAATGCTTCCCAAATAAAAAAGTGGTGCATGGTGGAGTTGGCTTGTTCTCTGAGCATTGTTTGCTCCGACGGGTGCTTCAAATTGGTAGAGAAGATTTGTGGAGTTAACGGCGACGCTATTTCCATCGCTAAACGCCATCGCTGCGGGATTGTAGAATGGAGAGTAAGCATCGGTCGCGAGAGAGATTTGCTGTCCACCGAGCGATACATACCGCGATCCATAATAAAGAGTTAAATCGATGCCGCTTGCTCTTACGGTCAGTGGTAGAGAAAAGCTGACGACCAAAAGAAATAAAATGATTTTATGTTTCATGGCGCCATTGTCCACATTTTTGATTCCAATACCTAGTGTTTTTTTAGATGGCGATATTATTCAGCTGAATCATCGGCAGAACAACTGACAAGACAATGACAAGCACAATCACGGCGAGGAAGATAATCATCACTGGCTCCAGAATCGATGTCATGGCTTGAATAGAATTGTTGACTCGATATTCGTAGTGCTCCGCCACTTTCTCAAGCATCGTTTCGAGCTCACCCGTTTTTTCCCCAACGCTGATCATATGAGTCATGAGGGGTGGGAATTGTCCGCTTTTGCGCAACGGATTTGAAATAGATTGGCCCTCGGTGAGATCTGTTCCAGCCTGCTCAATCGCTCTCGCAATCGTTGAATTGTTGACGACGGCCTTGACGATAGAGAGACAAGATAAAAGAGGAATCCCACTTTTGAGAAGTGTGCTCAGTGTTTGAGTGAATCGGGTCACGGCGACCATGCGAATCAGAGTTCCGAAAATGGGCAGCTCTAACTGAGTGCGATCCCACCAAATTTTTCCAAATTCCGATCTCAGAAACTGTCGGATTCCTTCAATCATCAATCCGATGCCTAAGATCACGGCCCACCACCAATCAATCAGAAAATGTGAAATGGTGAGAACGATTTCTGTGATCAGAGGCAGCGCCTGTTGATTTTCTTCAAAAATGGTCGCGATCTGAGGGACGACCTTTGTGAAGATAATCATGACTGCGCCAAAGCCCACGACGAGCATGATAATGGGGTAGAACAGAGCAGATGTTATTTTTTTGCGTAAACGATCTTGGTATTCCAAAAAATCGGCCAAACGATTCAGTACGATATCGAGAGCGCCTGAATTTTCTCCTGCGGCAATCATTCCCACAAACAGATCTGAAAAAATCTCGGGAAATCGAGAGAGTGCCTTGTGAAAATTGAGACCTTCGTTGACGTCCGATTTAACCTGCGACAGTGCTGCACTTAATTTTGGATTTTCAGTTTGCTCCACAAGTGCATTGAGCGCCTCGATCAAGGGAATATGTGACGAAATCAAAGTGGCGAGCTGTCGAGTGGTGAGCGAAAGATCTTCGACGGGGACATTCTGAAAAGAGCTCAAAAATCCCATGCTCTGCTTGTTTTTGTCCAATATCTGAGCCGATGTTTCTAGAATCTGGCTGATAAAGATTCCGTCACGTTTGAGTTGCGATTTTGCAGCCTGAACATTGTCGGCATTAAGAATGCCCTTCTTCGACTTTCCGCTCGCATCTATGCCTTGGTATTCGTACTGTGCCATGAAACTAAACCGAGCCTAAGTCGACTTTGGAATCTTCTTGTGTTGTTGCGAGAACTTCTTCAATGGTGGTCACGCCTTGTAATATTTTTCTCAAGCCATCATATCGCATGGGCTTGAATCCCTTCGCCATGGCAGACTGTCGAAGGCTCACAGCATCTGGATTTTTGAGGATCACTGAACGAAGATCTTCATCGATCGGAAGTAGTTCATAAATCCCGACGCGGCCTTTGTATCCGGTATGGTAGCATTGATCGCAGCCGACCGCCTTATAGACATTGGCCTGTGAAGGAATTTTTTCAAGTCCTAGCCGAGCCAGTTGGTCTTGTGTTGCTTGCGTGGGTTGCCGACAGTGCGGACAAATCCGACGAACAAGACGTTGTGCAATGATGCCAACGAGTGATGTAGAAACAAGAAAGGGTTCAACTCCCATATCCACTAAACGTGTCACAGAAGAACAGGCATCATTCGTGTGAATCGACGAAAGAACCAAGTGACCCGTAAGCGATGCTTGAACCGCGATTTCAGCAGTTTCTCGATCTCGAATTTCACCGATGAGAACAACATCTGGATCTTGTCGTAAAATGGAGCGAAGTCCGTTTGCAAACGTGAGACCGATTTTATCATTTACTTGAATTTGCCCGATGCCGGCCAATTGGTATTCGATTGGATCTTCGACAGTGATGATATTGATGTCTTCTTTGTTGATTCGGCTGAGCGCTGCATAGAGCGTTGTTGTTTTTCCGCTTCCCGTGGGGCCCGTTACCAAGATGATCCCGAAGGGTTTCGTAATCAGTTCTTCTGCCATCTTTAGCATCTGTGGTTCGAATCCAAGATTCTTGAGATCCAGAACAACCGCTGATTTATCTAGAATACGAAGTACGATTCTCTCCCCGTGTGCCGTGGGGATGGTCGAAAGACGCAAGTCCACATCTTTGCCGGCGATTTTAATTCGAATCCGACCGTCCTGTGGAAGTCTCTTTTCGGCAATATTCAGACCACCGAGAAGTTTTATCCGAGAACCCACAGAATTCTGAAGGCGCTTTGGAATCTTCAAAATATCATAAAGGTTTCCGTCAATACGAAATCTGACGGCGACTTCACGTTCGAACGGCTCAACGTGAATATCACTCGCTCTTTCTTTCACTGAGCGAAAGAGAATAGAATTAACCAATCGAATAATCGGCGCTTCGTCTTCAGAGTCAAGAAGATCAACAGGTTCTTGAAGGGCGTTGTCATCGATGACGTCTTCTCCCAGATCTTCGATCGTCGTATCAGCAGTCGAGGCGCGATCATAAGATCTGTTGATGGCCTCCATGATCACGGTTGAAGGGGTGGCGGCAATCAAAACAGGCTGTTCCAGAAGTTGACGAACATCATCAATTGCAGAGGTATTCAGCGGATCAGAGGTCACGACGAGCACAGCATTATTTTTATAGCCGATCGGCAGAATCTGATATTTTTTGGCAAATCGTGTGGGGACCTTTCGGATCAACTCTTCTGGAATATCTCTGTCATGAATGGATCGAACGAAAGGAATCGCCAATTGTTTCGACAGAATCTCAAGAATCTGCGCCTCAGTCAGAACCTTCATCTGAAGAAAGACTTCGCCCAGTCTAATGCCGCCGCCTTTTTCTTGTTGAATCTGTAGAGCTTGGGCCAACTGCTCGGCATTGATCATATTGGATCGAAGCAGGAGTTCTCCAAAGTCGAGTTCTTCCGCGGATTCAATAATAATATTTCGTTCAACCAATGTTTCGCGCAGACGTTCGCGTTGCAAAATGGCCGTTTGGGCAGAGATATTGTTAGAAGAAGAGCTGTGGCTGATCGAGCTCTGATGAAGATCTGTAATCTCTGTTTTTTCGTCTGACATTTATGGTGAAACCTCGGTCGGCGGACTATCGCTTAACGGTGGAAGTAACTCTGGTTGAGAAGATTCTGGGCCGAGTGGCGCCGGAAAGGGTGCCTGAATCAGCGTATTATCTTGAGATTCAGATTGCGGCATCAACGGCTGACTCGTGTGCGAGCCAGAGTCGGAACCAGATCGTGGTACAAATATTTTCTCGGGTACTTCAGACCCAGTTGGTGCATGAGTAGCGGGGGCCGTCGTGTTCGATGAGGCAGGAGTCAGCCCACCATTCGAGGACGATGGCGTTTCTTCTACCTGAGGCTCTTCCTCGGATCGCTTCGTGGATTCTGTGTGTTTCTGCAGGCTTTTGACATAGTTTGGATCGAGCATTTTGAGCTGCTCTTCGGTCAATCCTTTGCTGGGGACTTCTTTCTTTTCAGCAAGGCCAATGTCTTTCAAAAATCCTTCTCGTTCTTTCAATTTTCTGAAGAATTGATCGTTCATATCTCCAGTATTGCGGATGATATAAGGTGTTAAAAATAACAGCAGGTTTACCTTTTCAGTCTGCGACGATCGAGTTTTGAAGAGCCATCCGAGAATTGGAATATCCCCCAAGAACGGCACTTTCGAAATAGTGCTTTTCTTCACATCGCGCATGAGACCGCCAATGACCACAGTCTGTTCGTCTTTCACGATCACTGTTGTGGCAGCCTCTCTCTTAGTTGTTGTGACACCGAGGTCAGTAGATTCGCCGGCATCGTCGATTTTTTGATTAATCTTTAATGTAATATAATCGCCAGAGTTAATCTGAGGCGTGATTTTCAGTTCTGTGGCAACGCGAAGCCGAGTGATATTACGAGAGACATTACCTCCCGTGGTGGTTTCAGTTCCCGCTTGTTGAGGAATTTCAGTACCAATTAAAATCGAGGCTTCTTCATTCGCCGTGGCCAAGATATGTGGAGTCGAAATCACGTTCACGTCGGTATTGAGTGCGGAAAGTTTTAGAATCGCCGATAGCAGAGGTAACTTTGCAGTCTGCGGATTTCCTGCTGCATCGGTATAAGTGACATTGTAGTTTCCGCCAGAACGAAAACCTAGTGCCATGCCTGTGAGCGAAGCCGGATTCTTGAGTGCACCCAGAATCAAGCTATCGAAGCCCATTCCGTTCAGAGTGCCCACAAAGCCTGATTCGTTATAACGACCATCAGTTCCTGTCTGGCCAAGAGCACTTGTTCGTGCCAACGGGCCTGTAAACTGCATGCCATATTCAGAATTGCGAGTGACTCTCGCTTCTAGAATAGCTCCTTCAATAAAGACTTGGCGTCGGCGAATATCTAGTTTTCGAATAATGGTCTTCAGCACTTCAAAATCTCGGGGTGAAGATTGAATGACGAGAGAGTTTGTGGCTTTGTCAGCCGTGATCTTCACATCTCCCAAATTCGCTACATCGAGATCTCCTCCGGGCGTCGTAGGATTCGTGAGAGGCATGGGGATCGATGGAAGTCGTTTATCTTTTTGGCCCGATGCAAGTGAGGCAAGAGTGGCCGAAATTTCTTCTGCCTTCACATTTTGCACAGGATAAACATGAATGCGACCGCCGCCATTCTCAGTGGGAACATCAATGCGAGCGATGAATTTTTTGACTTGTTCAATTCCTCTTTCACTTCCCAAAACAATGACAGAATTTGTTCGTTCATCTGGAACAATTTTCTGAATGACGCCATCAGAAGATCCTCCTGATCCTCGACGTCGGAGTCCAGCAACGCCACCTGGCCCACCAGCGCCTCCCGCGGAAGGAAAGAAATCTGTCACTTTTCGCGCAATATCTTGAGCCGATGCATTTCTGAGGGCAATAATCTCAATCTGCTCTTGGAAACCCTCGACGTCCAAAATATCAAGGATTCGAATGATGCGTTTTATATTAAAAGCATAATCGCTAATAATGAGCGTATTCGTTGCGTTGTGCGTGATGAGATCTCCGCCAGTGCGAGAGAGAAGTGTTCGCACGGCCTGTTGGATATCGTTGACTTGCAGATATTTGAGCATGACGATGCGGGTCACATAGCTATCGTCATTTGGGGTTGAACCTTCGATGACAGGAACGGGTGCTTTTCGGGCATTCGCGGCCTTTTCAAGCTTCAGGTATGAGCCAACTGGAAAAACAATATAACCTCGAACCTCGAGAGCCGACAAAAAAGCGCCCCAAGCTTCGTGCAGAGTCACTTCCGTTGGAGAAATGATGGTGATTTTTCCTTGGAGAGTGGACGGATCATAGATGAATTTTTTCTTCAGTCGTTCGCCGAAATATTTAACGAGTTCTTCAATTTCAACTTGAACGAAGTCCATTCTCAATTTTTCGTTAGATCTTGGAACTGCAGCCGTGGGCAGATCGGGTAGTCCCTTTCCGGATTTCGATGGCGATGATTTTACGGTTTTCGGTTCAGGATAATCGACACTCCTCGACGGCATCGGGGTAGCAGTGGGCTCAGGATTTTGCACTGGAGGCTGATCGAGCTGTTCCAGTTCTTCGTCAAAGAGACCGTTGACGTTTGGCCCTTGGCCCTCATTCTGGATAAAATCATCCTGGGCCCAAAGCGCAAATGGCAGAGCCAGAAGCGGCAGAACTTTAGCGAATCTCATATGTATAGCTTATCCTTTGTCCGTTCCGGACTAAATCGATCGAAATAGATTTTTCACTACGCAATGCGGTAAAAAGGCCGGTCGCCTTTTCAAAACTGTCGAGGTCCATTCCATTGACACGCTTAATGATATCGTTGTCTTTCATTTTCAATCTTTCGTAGATACTGCCTCCGCGAATTTGAAAAACTTTGAATCCGTCAGTTTTATTATCGGGAGTCAGATTGGGAACCATTCTTGCTTGTGTCAAAACCACGCTAAAGTTGCTGAGCACATCGTCAATAACGCTTTGCGGTATTACAAAATGATTGGGGCCCGCTTCTTCGAAAACTTCGGCATCGCCTCCAGCTGCGTTGCGAGCCTCAGTCTCTGCCTTGAGCTGCGTCATGAGCTTGCTCTCGCCAGCTTTCAGTTCGAGGCTTTCGAGGCGCCCGCCGTTTTCAACGATCACTCTGAATCTTTCAATCTTATGGATTCTTGCGGACGAGATTGATTCACCCACGGCGTAGTATTGTGCCGTTTTTGAACTTCGATCTCGGATTAACGCCACTGAGAACCGCGCAGATTTAAAGACCATCGTTCCCACAAGTTCCAGCGGCAGAGTTGATGGTACGATCTGATTTCCGAAATGGCCCGACATTGCGCTGCGAATGCGATTCTGAGCCTCAGAATCGAAGAGGTTGCGAGAAATGATCGCTTGCGTATTCGTATCCTTTGGCGCTGAAGATGTTCCGGCAGAATAATCCATTCGGCGAGGTCGAGGAACTTCAATCGGAAAATATTTGTAGGCGATGATGAGAGTTGCCGACTTGGCAATCGCAAACGTGATGGAAACAATATAGGCATATCTCCACAACGTTGAGCGATGGCGATCAAGCCATTGAAAAAAATTTGAAAGCAGCGCCGAGGCTTTTGACATCCTTCTAACAATCTAACCAAATATTGCTTCGTTGCACAGTGTTCTCGGTGATTTTAGAGATCCAACGATTGCGTTTTTGTCACGCTATGGGAATGATGTCAGTGTCATGTTCATGGGACTTCATCGACGCTATTGGTTTTTGATCAGTAATGCATGTGGTGCGGCGATTCTGCTTTTGTCGGCGCATGATTATTTTGAAATGATGCGTGGCGATAGACTCGGTGGGAGTTTTTGCAATCTAAATTCCTATTGGAATTGCGATCGTGCATCGCTATCGGCCCTTGGATCTTGGAGATTTATTCCAACTGGAATTTTAGGGGCGCTGTGGTTTTTCGTTATTTCAATTTTGGGGCTTGGCCAGTCCGGATGGAAAAATTTTTTACGACTGTTTCTCGTGGGTGGGCTCGCAGCAATGGTCGGATTTGCAAGTTATTTGGTGTTTGTGCTTCGCGCGGGTTGCCTCATCTGTTTTTCCGCTTATGTATTTCTTCTATTGTCGGTTTATTTGGGATGGGGTTTGCCAGCAGGTGAGGGTGTGCGGTCCTTTTCGGTGCGCTCGCTCTCGATGTGGGGTTTCATCGGAATCATTTCTTTGGGTGGATTTACATATTGGAACCGAAGCCGCTTGGATGATCGAATTTCGGAGGCGGAATTTGCGGAATGGTTCAAATTGACGGAATCGGTTCCGCTTGTTTCACCTCTTCAAAAGGGAGCCGCCGATGGAAAAGTAACAGTCGTAGAATTTTCTGATTTCGGTTGTCCTTTTTGTGCGAAGTCTGTCGAAGTTTTGATCCCCTTTTTAATGGCTCAGCCGGACGTGAAACTGGTTTTTTTCCCGTTTCCACTGGATTCGGCCTGCAATTCGATGATCGATCGTGTGATCCACCCATTTTCGTGCGATTGGTCGAAGGTTGTACTTTGTGCGCAAGAGACAGGCGAGGCGTGGACATTGCATGATGCCATTTTTGCGGAAACGAATTTGCGTGGAGGACTGTCGGATCCGCGAAAAGTGCTGAAAGAGTTGAGTCCGAATGCAGACGCGTTGTTGCAGTGTATGGACAATCCAACGACGCGACAGACATTGAAGCAGATCGTAGATGTTGGGCAATCGATGAAGATTGAAAGAACCCCGACATTTTTTGTGAACGGGCGACGCTTTGAGGGCGTTCTTCCGATGCCGCTCATCAGGCGGCTGTTGGCAGAATTTCGAAAGCCCGGTGGTAGCGAAAGTCGATGATGAGATATTTCTTCGCGCTAGTTCTGGTTTGTGTTTTTTCCTCAGAAATTGTTGCACAGTCAAAACCTGGGTTTGTGGGAAAAAAAACCGCGATCATTCGCGGGCATAGTTTCATTGTCGAGTTGGCTAAGACGGACGAAGATTGGCGGCGGGGGCTTATGTTCCGCGAAAAATTAGCGGCCCACGAGGGGATGTTTTTTTGGGGTGAGCAAGAGCGAGTTCAATCGTTTTGGATGAAGAATACTTTGATTTCGCTCGATATGATTTTTATCAGCGCTCAAATGAAGATTGTGAAGATAGCAAAGGAGGCGAAGCCAGAAACAGAGGCTTCGCATAGTAGCGAAGTTCCGGCGATGCATGTTTTGGAGATTTTGGGCGGCCTCTCGGATCGCTATGGGTTCAAGGTGGGAGACCTCGTTCAGTTGAACTAACTCGCAGGTTTACATAATCTCAAGGTACCAGGTACTCCCGGTACCTTTCCGTTTTTCCGGTACCAGGAGTACCTGGTACCGAATCTAGTATTCCGGGTTTTGCTTCCAGCGGGGGCACAAAGTATTGAGCTTCGATTCCAGCCGAGCCGTGCGATGCCGGCGCCACTCGAAGCTCAAGCGCGCACAGTCTCGAACGAGGGGATCTCTTAACAGCGGCTTTTGTTCCATCTGACGAATGGCCCACTGGCGCGCTTCATCTTTCACCGTGATGAATTTAAATATTTCGTCGGACGGTGCATGATCCCACGGCGCCTCGTTTTGGCGCATCCACCACACGGCATGGGCGCCTGCCAAGACATAAGCAATGCGCGCGGCATAGCGCTGAAAGAATAGTAAACCCGTGGGCCACTCGAAGCCCCCCGAGATTTGCAGATTTTCGTGAATTGCAGCGGCTCGTTCTAAAAGAAGCTCGGGATCTTCAGACATTGCAACAGCGAAACCCTCAAACCAAAAGGGATCCAGAAAACTCTTGCGTTCAACGTTGAGCGCCCCATGTAAAAGATGTGCGAGTTCATGAGAAAGAACATCGGAAGATGGTGAAATGTCCGACAAATGCATTTCACCGCGTACGAAATTCCCGATCTGTGTTTTTCTCGCGCCTACCCAGTCAGCCTTCTCATCATCGCTTTCGTAAATGAAAATTTTAAAGGGAGGATGAGGTTTTATTTGAAACTGTTTAGGTAATTTCGCTGTCAGACTTCCATGGAGACCATCGAGAGCTTTTTGCCAATCCATATTCGAGATTTCTTGATGACTGTTCTCGGTGCGATACAGAAGAATTTCTGGTGGCGGCGATTTCGTATGCTCAAAATGAACTGACGCAAAGATCGGCCAGTCTTTCGCGCTGGATAGTGACGTCGAAAACGGCGCCGAAAAAATGAATGCCAAAACGAGTGGCATCCATAGAAGACTATGATTTTTTCTTAAGACGACAAAAAAAGCGATCGTCACGATAAAAAATCCAAGCCGCATATAGTAAGGATTAAGCGAAATCATGGGATCAATCGTGATCGTTCCGGGGATGATTCCCCAAAATATATTGTTGAATATAAGAGTCGAGGAGACGAGAGGATAAGCTGCCGATAGAATTCCAGAGCCAAAGACTATCGCGTAATAAGATCTCACTCGCCGAGAAGAAGACAAGAGCAGATAAAGAGCAAAGCTTGAAATCGTCCAGTGGAGTGTGGCGAGAATCAGAAAAAACTCGAGATCAGCAGGAGTGCCGCAGATATTTTCGATAAGTCCGAGGATATGGGGCAGAAAGAACAACAGAGTGATGAATATAGTTGCATGTCTATTTTTTCTTCGGATTGCCTGGACTAAGAACGGAAAAATAAAAACGAGAATGAGATTGGTGCTAAACAGAAACTCCCAGCTTTGAATTTGTGGAATCATTTGAATTTGTGGAATCAAGCGATGACTTTGTTTCGACCTTGCATCTTCGCAGTATAAAGTTTGGCATCAGCCGAGTCGATCACAGACTCAAATGTTTTAAATTGCTGTCGTGTTGACTTATCAACTGTGGCAATGCCCATGGAGATCGTCACCTTGAAGTGGTTTCCATTAAATTCAATCGGGAGCATTGAAACTCCTTGCCTCAAATGCTCGGCAAGTGTTTTCGCTTGGGCGCTATCGCATTCACGCATGAAAATAACGAATTCTTCTCCGCCGAAGCGTGCGACCATATCGTGCTTTCGAGTGTTCTGCACCAAATGAAAGGCCACCTTTTTCAACGCAAGATCACCCGCAAGATGTCCGTATGTATCATTCACTTTTTTGAAATGATCCAGATCTGCGACGATGATCGAAAGCTGCCCATCAGTTCTCTGAATGAAAGAAAATTCTGCGTTCAGTCGATCCATGAAAAATTTCTTGTTGTAAACACCTGTCAAAAAATCTTTTGTGGCGGCATCATAAAGTTCCGCTAAAAATTTTCGCTGAACTTCTTCTTGATGGTGGAATTTCAAGATCGTCGAGCTACCCACCTGAATTTGATCTCCTTCCTTCAGCGGAGTTCGATCTGTTCGATGCCCATTGACCAGAGTTCCGTTTGTGCTGGCGAGATCAACGAGCAGCGTGCCTTCTTTGAGGTTGACCAGCTTGCAATGGTGTCTCGAGACTAAATCATCTTCTACAATGAGGTCACTTTGCTCGGCCCGTCCGATCATAAATTCCTCTTTTTCGAGAGGGAATGAGCGGCCAATCTGGGGACCGGCAATCACAAGAAGTGCCGGAGTGACTCGAGCGGTAATCGGATCGATCGATTCAATCGGGCTGATGATCGTTCGTTCAAGAAATTGAGAATCTTCTGGCTCGTCGGTCACTGCAATTTCGCCTCCAAGCCATAGTATAAACCCTTTAGATGCCCCGTTGTTAAAAACTCAAAGGTGGGATAGAAGACCTTTCTAGATGGCTTATTCAGCAAAAAGAAGATTTCAGAGATCCTCCCAACGCGAGGCCGTAAAAATTCGAACACCTCATGGCGTCGAATACGCTGTATTTGATGATTTGAGTGCTGGTGGAATGAAGATATGGATCGATAATCCAAAGGATATTGGGTCTTTGATGCAGCTGGAGTTTTCAATCAGAAACCCCGAAGGTCGCATCATTCACATTCGAAATTCGGCAATTGTGGCGCGCTGCGTTAAAGCAAAAATTGAATCGTCAGATGGTTTTGAGATCGGCGTGCAATTTCGTGAAAGTTTATCCGCCGAGTTATTTTCTCGTGCGTCAAAAACGGACACTGTCGACTCCGAGACAGGACCCTTCTAAACTAGAATTAATGCAGGTCACTTTGATTTTTAGTATTCTTTATCTTATTCCAAGTTATTTAATGGCCTGGGACTCTCCTTGGGCTCATAAAACAGAACCAATTGCGCCATGGGTCAGTATAGAGCGAGAGAATCAGCGAGAAGGTTTTTTTTCGCAGCTGTCGTCTGATATTTCTTCTCGGTTGTCGTCAAAGGACGATAGCGAAGAAAAAGCGACCGCAATGGTGGATGAAAGTGATTCGGGTGAAGAAACCCTGTCGCGAGATCTATCGGAGTTGCCATGGGGAGCTCATCGCACTCTCTACCCTCAAGAAAAATTTAAACGTCAATTGATGTGGCCAGTGACAGGCGCTCGTGTGGGCTCTGGCTTCGGTCTTCGCAATGGAAGAAACCATGAAGGATTAGATATTTCCGGAAAAAAAGGCGAGTCGATTCACGCCATCGCTGATGGACGCATCGTTTTTAGCGGTAAGATGAGTGGCTACGGAAATATCATCGTCGTCTATCATGGCGATGGAATCTCTTCAGTATATGCACACAATCTGTTGCATATTGCGAAGCGAGGGCAATTGGTCAAGCGTGGCGATCTGATTGCAAAAGTAGGACGATCAGGTTCGGCGACGGGCTACCATTGTCATTTCGAAATTCGTGTCGATGGCCGTCCGGTGAATCCATTTTTATATACTTATTCTGGAAGCCCGTATTTGGCTCAGCGCTAGATTCAAAGATTGGTTATCAAACTCATTTTCTTCAAAACTGTCGTAGTTGATGATGCTTTCGGCGTTCGCGTTTGGGTAATCGCTTTGCCACACCCTTTTTCTTTGTAGAAACTTTGGGATAGAGAGGCCGATCATCGTTCATTTCTATGACCTTCTCAGGAATCATATCCCACTGGGCTGCGTCTGTTCGAATAGCCTTTAATCTCAGAATAAAATCATTTGATGAAAGGGCGAGGCACTTGCAATTTTCTGCTGATCTCTGAACTTCAAGATCGTTCGAAACAACGACAAAGCTGCCTGGATGTTCACGACAGCGCTCGGCCAACCAGTCGTCGGCACTTGTTCCCTTGTCAGTATAGACGATGTCCACATGTCCAAATCGGTCTCGAGAGGGAAAAAGAGCTCGAGGTTGTGAGCCATCAAAAACAATTGTGACGGGCACTTGTTTGATCGACTGATATTTCTGAAGCTCTTCAATGAGCGCCATCCTCTCGTCTTCCAGAGAATCCAAAGGCCGTCCAGCCATTTGGTGCAGGAGGTTATACCCGTCGATCATGAGGGATAACATTGATTTCATCATGACAGAACTTATGAAAGTCGTCTAATGTTCTCCGAATGGATTCTCCTTCAATAAAGCGACGGTATTTACGCCGCGATTTCTCAATTCCCATTAAATTTACTTGGGATGGGGAAACTCGGACCTGCCTGGCAACCACGCTAGGGGAGGGCGGTCTCTATGCTCAGACCCTCATACCTCCACCGTTGGGCGCACATATTACGATTGAATTTGAACTTTCTGATGGCCATCCAATTGAAGTTACGGCTGAAGTGAGGCATTCTCTTGAAAATAGTTATGGATCACTTCCAGCAGGTTTTGGTGTTCAGTTTTTAGATCTAAAGGAAGCTGATCGACAGAGAATCATAGGTTTAGTAGATGCTGAAGATAATTGAAAGAGAACTGTCTTCAGTGTGATGGCGGCATAGCCAAGTGGTAAGGCAAGGGTCTGCAAAATCCTCATCCCCGGTTCAAATCCGGGTGCCGCCTAATCTCCCGAATTCCAGACGATCGAGCTAGGTGTAGACGGTGCTATAGGCAGTTTTGCTTTCGGATGCGGCGCATCCTCATTCGTTCGAGCGTCGTCGTGTTGCTCCTCCTCCTCACTCATCGCAAAACTGGGTTCAAATCCGGGTGCCGCCTAATCTCCCGAATTTTTTATCTGCGCTGCCTCTGTAAAAAAATATTTGATAAGTTTTGTCCTATCAGCTCAATTCAATTTAATGACGGCAGCACGGAACAAATATTCTCACTTTTCGAAGAAAGTTAAGCCAAATCGACTCCCTATATGGGTCGATCAGGCGTCTGAGCGAAAGGATGCTCTGAAGAAGTGTGAGACTTATTTTAAAGAAGCTGGCAAAAAACGAGGAGAGTTTGCAACGCTACCAAAACGTTGATCTGAAGAACTACAACGATTGGCATGAGTCTCATTTTTCCGGTCTGTTGGGGGATGTGAGAATAATTCGTGATCGATTTCGGGAGACAAGGCAGCTCATTTGTGAGGTTTATGAAGAGTCTCAAATTTCAAAGTGTCCACTTCACGAGGCCTATAGACGGATAACTTTGGGAATTAAGTCATCACCTCAACCTCATTCAAGCCGTGAATCTAGCTCCGGAAATTTCCATTCATCCAGCAGTTCGGAACAGACTGATTTCGACTCGAACGAGCAGGGCTTTGACGAGTTTCTTTCTGAGGCATTCGAGAGATATTTGGCTCCAGATCCTCTTGGCGAGGCTCCAAAAAATCATATGATGACCTCCTTTTCAGATTCAAGCGTGACTTTGGCCAAAACGGGCGCTTTGGCAAAAATATTCATGACACAATGAAAAATTCGAAGACGCATAAGATTGATTCATACGAAATCGAAAGAAAATCCAGAGATGAGGCGCTGATGAAGAAGCTCTATCGTGGTTTGGCTCAGGAACTTCATCCGGATCTGCATCCCCATCAATCTGAAAGAGAGCGAGAATTTTGGTTGGAGATTCAGGAAGCGTATAGAGAACATAATTTTAGGCGGTTGCTTTACCTTGACGCACTCCTCAAAGTCTATCGAGGCCAGCTCGATCATGTCGAAGCTGATTCCTCCGTTTTGGGAGAATTAATTCTGGATTTGCATCGAAGACATCTTAAGGCACAGCGAGAGACTAGAAAACTGAAGAAATGTGTTGAGTGGAATTTTACTGAGAAACTTCAGAATTTGAAAAAAATGAAAGAAATCCATGCGCAGATCCAGTCGCAAATCTTGAGAGAAAACAATATGCTTTCTCAAGAATTGGAAGAGATGAAGATGATGATTGCTGGTTGGGACCGTAAGAATCAGAAGCCGAGTAAGACAAGGCGTGAAAAAAAGCGATCGGTTGAGCACGAGTCTCTCTATGACCTCCACGGATAGAGCTTGAGGCAAATATGATAAAACTTCTCAAAAAAATTGTAATCGGGCATCGCTTTTAGATGCCATTGCCTCAATGGTATTTACAGTGGGATTTTTCTGGCCCTACGCTTCGTCGATAGAATCCCAGGAGAATGCCAAGAGCCATGATCACTGAGAGAATGCCGATCAGAGAAAATTCTGTTCTCGTTGTATTGAGGGAGCATCCGCTCAGCGCGCTATTTGTATAATTGCTCTGAGCAGATTTGTCGCTGAATACTGGATAGGGTCCGAAATTCGTTTGGCTTTCAGCGCCTAGCGTTGAAGGCTCCGAGGTGTCGGCTTGACTCTGCACAGTGTAGCCGACTTGCTTTTGCACTGAAATTTTGAATTCCACTTGTTGGTTTCCAGAAAAATAGGCCAATGAATCAAATACGATTTCATTGAGTGATTGATTGCTTTGAGTTTTATCCCAGTGAAGAGTGCGTTGCTTGGGCAATGTTAAGTCATTTTCGCTGACGGTGATCCAGTCTGCGCTTCCTGCGGGCTTCACTTGTAGTTTTACGAATTCTACTTTTTCATTGGCGGATAATGGATTGGGATTCACCACATAAAACTTCACCGCTAATTTATATGATTCGTTTGTAGAAGCGGATCCGATAGACAAAGGAATGACTCTCAAACGATTGTCGAGTGTTTCGCTACACACTGGATCTGTGGCTTCGATGATCGATTCTGTTGAGTTAAGCGCCTTAATTCGAGCGCAGTATTTGTGGGCGGTTTCGAGTTTTTCGATGGTAAATTCTCGCTCGTCCTTATTGATCACAGAAACACGTTGAGCATCATTGAAGAACGGAGATCCAAAGTTGTCCATGGCGTCCGTCCACTCAATCAGAAAATGTTTCACGCCCTGGGTAGCTAAGAAATCAGCATCTAGCACTTTAAAGCCGACCTCGAGGCCAGTCCCAGAACTCGTGGGTTTAAGCTGCGATATCTGAATGGGAGCGTTCGCACGCTTTGCTGTTGTAAGTTCAGTGCTTTGACAATTATTGAAGGGAATCGTTGGGCCGACGAAGGTGGGGTCGACGCCATCTTCTCTATTGCCGGAACGATCACTCAAACACGTTCGTATGCAGTATGTCGTTTGCGGTTGAAGATTCTGAATCGTCGCAAGGCTGACGCAAGGATAAGGCCAAATATCCGGCTGAGATTTTGTAGCCAGGCTGTCGATGTCAAATCGAGACGTGTTCGAATAGACTTGGCTGTCACAGGTTGTACTTGTTTTTTGAGCAACTGAGATATACGCGCCCAGTTCAAGATCAATGTCTGCACCAAAAAAATGATAGGGGCGGTGCTTAATACAGTAATTGAGTTCAGCCTTTCTATTTTCTTCCGAGGAGGCAGTTTTTGCGATCAAAGCCGCTCTAAGTTTGCTGGCAGGTGGACTCGAGTCATTGACTACAACACTCGTGGATCGCTCACTTTGGTGGCCAGACTTCTCCGCGACAACAAAGTAGTTGGCGCTCGACTTGCAGGTCGATACCGAACAGAGCGGAATATCTATAAATGATGAAAGTGTGGTTTCTGTCACGAGTTCGTAAGGCGTATCCAGATAGCATTTTTCTAAATTCTTGCAGTCTTCGACGAGTGGTTCGATGATACTCTTCAAGTAAAGTCCTTCTCGTTCACGCAGAACTCTTCGATACACGAGATATTTAGTCGCTCCATCAACAGGAGACCACTTCAGTTGAATTCTTTTTGATGGATCGATAGCCGGGGCCAGGTCAAATCCTGCAATCGATTGTTTCGCGACTGTCAGTCGACGGATGGTTCCATCGGGCGCGTTTCCAATGGTGAGACTTGCTGGGGGTTGCACTAAAAATTGAGGATCAAAATAAAACGAGATAGTCGGAGATATCACTGTGCGAATCACTGTTCTGCTTTCAGTCGTGGTGCTGGGTGCAGGAGAAGACACTGGCGCTGAACTTGGTGATGGACTCGGAGAAGGGGATGGGCCTGACGACGGAACCTGAATCACTTCAGATTTCTTAAAAGTCAGATAATAGCTAAAGGTCTTTGCAGCCGAACTTAACGGCAGAAATATCGGAATTCGAAAGAAGCCAGCCTCGTCCAACTTAATTTCACGAGTGGCGACTTCGATCTGACCTTGATCAGTTTTTTGATACACATGAACTAAAGTGTCGTTGTCGATACCTGTACCTCTTAAAATGAAATGCAATTGCCCAGACGGTGTTGCAGATGTTGTTGAAGGAATCGTCGAAAGGTTAAAGTCTGGCGTAGGCTCGGCAGAGATCTGCATCGATGCAATGGTCAAACTTGCCAGCCAAATGATTGTTCTAAGAATTGCCACGCTACACCTCTTCGGGGCCAAAATATGCCCTCACATAAATTTTATCGTGGGGCTTGTTGCTGCGTTGAATTATGTATAAGCGCTTGAAATAATAGGCAAAAATTGTTTCAACAGCTGGTTTCTGGGCCCTCCGTTTCGTGGCGAAAGCTTGCCTCAAAGCAACTGAAGCGAATACTAATGTGCTGTGAATTTTACTCTGAGAATCCTCCTCGTGGCGTCTTTTTTTCGATGGCAATTACATGCGGAAAATGAACTTCCCCACAACAATTCGCTTTGGACAAGTGAGGATCTGATTTCGATTTCTTCGTTTGCGAATGCCATCAAAGGCGAGCTTGGATCTTCGCAGATCGAACAGATTCGGAATGCCTCAATTGAATATCGATTTAAACAAATTCATCACAGAGGGGGCGCAGAAAGAATAATGAATGAGATTCAGGAAGACGAGCGACTTCGCGTGATGGCGATGAGTCTCAGTTTGGGAACTCTTTTGTTAGGAATTTCTAGAAGTATCCAGAAAGATCCTCAGCTCACGCTTGGTGCGATCCGTGATTTCACTCAGCTTGAAACTTGGCTGATGAAGCAGAGGCCAGATGGCCTTTCGGTGGAAGATGCAAAACAAATTCTTTATAAACTGGATTTGACTCGAGCTGATTTAAAAATTCTCAATAACAGCCCATCCCCATTTCGAGAAGGGGTTCATGCATGGCGATCTGAATCTGCGAAATGGTCTCAGTTTTCGGTGGGAATACTCGATCGCTATGGCATCAATGACGGGCCATTGTTTCTTGCGAGATATTCTGGAGTATTGGAAGGGCCGCAGCGATGGAGATTTCATGCCGCCCGTGAGCAAAATATGCACATTAAGTTTTGGCGGAGTATCAATGATGCTCTCATTATGCAATTTGGAAAAGACGCAGAACCCTATATGGAGGCTCTCCATCGTGCAGGCCTGCGTGGTCTTGGAGATCTTCAGTTGCAACGATATCAGGAGGCACTCGGGAAGCATTTTGCAGATCGAGGCGATAGTTCTCAAAAGATTGCAGAAATTTGGCGAACGACTCGAAGAGAGCTTTCCAAGAATCCCCGTTTTCTGAACTTAGATCAACAATTGCAGGAGGTTCGAGGTCTTGTGATTGATCAAGCGGTCAAGAGAGTGAGCCTTCAAGAGAGAGCTGCAGCCAGACAGAATGATTTTCGTGTTGGAGCGTTTGAATTTCATGGAAGAAATATTCTGAATCACCTGGGATATCTGAGTGCGCGGTACGATCGACGACAAGATCGAGAGGCGTTGAGTGCAGTCAATATTGAGACAACTCGAGGCTTAAGAGGATTGAGGCGGCAGGATGAGGGTTATCACTTTGATCGGCAATCGATCATTTTTCCTGGAGAAACTGTTCAGACAAGACGAAAGTTAAATTGTTCCTGCAAAGATTTCTTGAAAGACTTCACTCGTCGTTTTGGAATTTTGGGAGTCGGAGTGGGTGGACTTGCGGGGCTCAGCTATTTCATGGCAAACAATCGAGACGAGCGACACTGGGCAGCAGCGGAGCGTCGCGAGACTGACCGCTTTGAAAGCCTTTCGAATGAACGCCTTCACTTTGAAAACCTAAGAAGTGATTTAACGAGAGCCGTTGAGAAAAATCTTCCGGGAACCTATGTGTATATGAGCTCTTCTTCAATGACCGAGGGCAATCCTGCGACGGGGCTCGGTCGCACGATTTACGCGCTTTTGGTAAAGCCAACAGTTGGCGAAGTGCAGTTTTCTCAGCGCGAATTCAACGAACGTGTGCTGAACGGTATTTTGCTGAGATTCAGGCAGAGTGAAGACGAAAGCTTGGGTCGTATTTTTTGGCTGTTTGATGGCGTGGCTACTCTGAGAGGTAATCGGCTGGCTCACGATATTCTTGGTTTGAAATCAGAGACTGCAGAGCCATTTGATTTTATGAAATTTTCAGTGGTGAAAGCGCCTCTTGCTTTTGGATATGAAAGCCAGATCGAGGAAAAACGTTGAAGCGAAGTTACTCGCTTCGATTCTTTAATGCAGCGATGATCTTTTGAACTCGTTCTGCTCGAATATCATCTGGAAATTTCAAAATAAAATCATTGTAGAGTGTGAGTGCTTTCGTGTTTTGCCCTGCGATTTCAAGGCATAGGCCTTCAGAGAGAAGGCGATCTTCAACCGGCATGGTGACTGTTTTTTTGAACCAATCACAAGCTTCTCGAATATTTCCGATCGAGAGCAGTAGAAAATTTTTCTTAATCTGCAGGCTGATATCAAAGGGGCTGATGTCCAAGGCTCTGTTGTAACTTCTCAGAGCTTCAGCTTGTTGTCCCTTCTCCAGATAAGATTCGGCCATTTGCGTCCAATATAAAAGTGATCCGACGGCTGGAGTGTTCGAGGGCGCTGTCGAGGTCGTGTCGGTTTCAGATGCCGCATCTTGTGCGGTGACCGGGAAATCACTCTCTTGCTGTTGCCTTTTAAAGATCTCGTATCCATAGAAAATTGCCAAAAAACCAAGAATGAGTGTGGTCAATCTAAAAACATTTTTTCCCAAAACAGATCTTGTCTTGGGATCATAAAGAATTCGGTCGTACCATTCAATCTTCTGAGTTTTCACCAATGGACGAAGCTGCATGTTTTCTGAGCCTGGATCTGATTGGTCGAGTAAAAGCTCTTCGTCGAGCCCCCCGACTTCCAGAATATCCTGCCAACCTTCTGATTTAGCCACAGGTGATCTGACTTCATAGTCTGATGCAAAAAGTTTTCTGAGAAAATGTGCAAGATTTCGAGCATCACTTCTCGGAAAGTGATTGTACATGAACTTTCTCACGTCCTCAGACATCTCAGCGGCGCTCGAATATCTATTTTTTTGTTTGAGTGCCAGTGACTTTAAAATAATTTTTTCAAGATCTGTGGGAATATCATTTCTGACTTTGCGGATTGAAGGAACGTTGGCTCGTCGCACTTGCTCCAAGGTTTCCATCTCATCGGGTCTATAGAAAAGATTTCGCGAGGTGAGTAATTCGTAAAAAACCGTGCCCAAACTAAAAACATCACTTTGTGCATCAATGGGTTTTCCGGAGGCCTGTTCAGGCGACATATATGAAAATTTTCCCTTGAGAACGCCGGATCTTGTCTCTTCTCTGCGGGTTGAGCTGACAGCTTTTGCAATTCCGAAATCCAATATCTTCACTTCTCCGTTGTAGCCGACCAATACATTAGGCGGTGAGATATCACGGTGTACGATATTGAGCGGCTGTCCGAATGAATCTTGCAGCGTATGTGCGTAGTGAAGTCCAAAGCAGCATTGTAAAATGATTTCGCAGGCCACATCGAGAGGTATAAATAATTTTGTTTCTGCACATCGCTTCAAAATAGCGCTGACATCTCGTCCAAAAACATACTCCATCGCCAAAAAATAACTTCCGTCTAATTGGCCGAAGTCGAGAACTCTCACAACATTTTGATGTTTCATCGAAAGCGAGAGCTTTGCCTCCTCAAGAAACATGCGAATAAATTCAGCGTTTTCGGAATAGTCTTTTAAAATTTTCTTAAGCGTGAAAACTCGACCCTGTTGAGTTTTCGCCTTGAAAACTTGTGCCATTCCGCCTTTGGCAAGCGGTTCAAGTACATGATAACGGCCATACTGTTGGTCGCTCACTGAGCCCTCGCATTGGTACGAGCCTGGATATAGGCATCCAGTTCAGCGAGCAGATGAGATTCCCACTCGCTTGGCGAGGGAAGATCTTTCCAGTCTGAGGCCTCCAGGAGTTGGTATTCCGTATGTGACGACAAGACTGTTCCCTGCGAATCTTGCGTCGCTCGAAGTGTGACTCGGTATCTTTCATTTGGGCTTGCGGATGTCCATGTCGTTACGATCATGCCTCGTTGGGGATCGTGAATTTGAATATCGATACCTTTGTTCCATTCGAGATACTGTTGCGAAAGTAGAAGAGCTTTTTGGGGATCAGCAGCTGTTACGATATATGTTTGTGGGGCACTTTTTTTTGAGACTGTTTCATGTGTTGAACATCCACACAAAACCAGTCCTAAAAGAAAACAACCAGCAAGCGTTACACTTCGGTGATCCATGACTTATATTGTGGAGCGTTTCCGGTCACAATGTCAAAAAATCGTCGTTGAACTTCTAAACTAATTTCTCCTGGCTTTCCGGTTCCGATACTGCGCATATCGACCTCAGCCACCGGGGTAATTTCTGCCGCGGTACCTGTCAGAAAAACTTCATCGGCATTATAAAGTTCATCTCTGGTAATTCGGCGCTCAATCAGGGGCAGTTTCATATCATTCAAAATATGAGTCACAGTATCTCGAGTGATGCCCGACAAGACAGTTTCGACACTTGGAGTGAAGACTTTTCCTCGACTGACGATAAATATATTTTCGCCTGTTCCCTCTGCCAAATATCCTTCTGGATCGAGCATCAGAGCTTCATCAAATCCCATTTTTCGGGCTTCTAGTTTTGCGAGAACTCCGTTGATATAGTTTCCGGTGAATTTTGCTTTCGTCATGGAGATATTGGGGTGATGTCGGGTAAATGACGAAATCTTCAGTCGGGATCCCTTTTTCATGGCATCTGATCCAAGGTATTTACCCCAATCCATGGCAATAATCGCCACAGAGAAAGGGTGATTGTCGGAGTCAAAATAGACACCCAAAGGGCCAGCGTCCAAAAACCCGATAGGTCGCAAATAACAGGCACCTAAGTCTGCGTTTTTCACTGTCAATCGGCAGGCTTCAACGAGCTCCTTCAACGAATACTGAAGAGGAAGAAATCCAGTGTGGCACGATTGAATGAATCGAAGCATATGATCTTCGCAGCGAAATATTCCGAGTTTGCCAGATTTGAGTTGGTAAGATCGAATGCCCTCAAAAGCAGCCAGACCATAGTGCAGAGAATGCGCCGTGATCCCAATAGTGACAGAGTCGGCAGCTTTCAGTTCCCCGTTGAACCAGATTTTCTTTCCCAGTTTACTGCCAACGATTTTCTTATTTTCGTTCATTGCCGCCTCATTTTTTGACTGTTTATCTCGGGTCTTGCTGTGAGCTAAAATTTTTGCCATTGCATCCGCCTCCATCCTTTTTATCCTGCTTTGGCTGGCAGGAAGGCAACGAAAAAGAATGGCATCTTGATTTCTTCGTATTCAAATCCGATCTAAACTTGACTTTCATCGAAGATTTTTTTCAAGCAACTCTTTTAATGCGCCTGGATTTCCTTTTCCGGCAAGAGCCTTTTGACATTGCCCCATAAAGAATCCAAAGAGTTTATCTTTGCCTGATCTAAATTCGGCCAATTGCTTTGGATTTTCATCCATGACCTGACGGACGATTTTTTCGAGAGCTGCCAAATCATTCACTTGAGATAATCCTTTTGTCTCAATAATTGATGCGGCCGATTTCTTTTCAGCCATCATCACTTCAAATACTTCTTTCGCCAGGTTGAGCGACAGAGTTCCGTCCTTCACTTTCAGAAGCAGCTCAGACAGTGCTGCCGCGTTGGGATAGAAATTTCTCAAGTCCAATTCAATATTGGGGATTTTTGCGAGCACATTGGTTTGAATGAAGTTAGAAGCCAAGAGATCGTCTTGAATGGTCGTTGCAACGGTCTCGTAATAATCAGCCAAGTCTTTGGAGGCCGTGAGAACATCTGCGTCGTAGGTGCTGCGGTGAAATTCAGAAATGAATCGATCCATTCTTGCGATTGGAAGTTCGCAAAGCTCACCTTTCAATTTCTCAATCACTGCTTTACTCAAGAATAGAGGAAGCAGATCCGGCTCAGGCATATAACGGTAGTCTGAAGCTTCTTCCTTAGATCTCATACCATGGGATTTGTTTTGATCAGCGTCCCAGAGTCGAGTCTCTTGAATAACCTTGCCGCCGGATTCTAGAATATCGAATTGTCGCAGAGCTTCGAATACTATCGCTTTTTCTAAATTTTTAAATGAGTTGATATTTTTGAGTTCAACTCGGGTTCCAAACTGCTTTTGATTCCACGGCCTCAAACTGACGTTGGCATCGCAACGAAAATTACCTTCTTCCAGATTGCCATCGCAGATATCCAGATATCTCAAAACAAGTCTCAGCGCCTTTAAATACGCTGCAGCTTCTTCAGGTGATCTAATCTCTGGCTCTGAGACGATTTCAATCAATGGAACGCTTGATCGATTGAGATCGACCAAACTTACGCCGCGCTCGCTAAAGTGAAGATTTTTGCCGGCATCCTCTTCGATATGAATTCGAGTCAAATGAATGCGTCGCTTTTCATTATTGAAGTAAAATGGAACCGATCCTCCCAGAGCATAGGGCTGATCGTATTGAGAGATTTGATAACCTTTTGGTAAATCCGGATAAAAATAATGTTTTCGTGAAAAAATGCTGAGTTCCTGCACTTTGCAGTCCAGTGCAATCGCGACCTTTGTTGCAATTTCCACAGCCTTTAAATTTAAAACCGGCAAGGCACCCGGCAATCCAGTGCAGATGGTGGACACTGCTGAATTAGGGCTTTCGCCAAATTGATTCGAAGCCGCGCTCATGAGTTTTGTATCGGTCTTCAATTGCGCATGAACCTCGAGTCCAATGACCATCTCATATTTTCTGAGAACATCTTCTAACATGCGAGAGCCCTCTTCTTAAATGGCGATACACGTTCAAAGGCTCCACACGCTCCAAAGATTTTCTCTTCTTGGTAGGGGCCTCCAATAAACTGGCCGCCGACCGGAAGGTTCAGAGAGTCATAGCCGATGGGAAACGAGATCGCCGGGACTCCGGCCAAGTTGCAAGATACAGTAAAAATATCGAGTAAATACATCTGAAGTGGATCCGACACTTTTGATCCGATTTCGAATGCAGAAACTGGAGAAACTGGCGTGTAGAGAACATCAACCTCTTTAAAAACATTTAAGAACTCTTGTTGAATTTTGGATCTGACGAATTGAGCTTTCGTATAAAACGCATCGTAGTATCCAGAGCTGAGGGCGAATGTCCCTAACATGATTCGACGTTTGACTTCGTCGCCAAATCCTTCTGATCTCGATTGTACAATCAGATCTTTCAGCGACGCATGATTTTTTGATCGATGTCCGTATCGTATCCCATCATAGCGCGCCAGATTGCTGGCCGCTTCTGCCGTGGCGATCAAATAATACACTGCGATTCCATAGGGAGTATGAGGGATGCTCACTTCCTTGATGATGGCGCCTTCTTTTTTGAAAAGATCAATCGTCGCAGAGTTGAGTTTCTCAATATCGGATGAAATTCCCTTCATTGAAAAATATTCTTTCGGAAGTCCGATCTTCAAATTTTTGAGTGTTCCATTCTTTACAGCAGAAACATAAGATGGAACGGGTATGGGCGCGGTGGTCGAGTCGCGTCGATCGTGACCCGCAATGATTTCGGCGACTGCTGCACAGTCATGCGCGTCGTCAGCCAGTGGCCCTACTTGATCGAGAGAGCTCGCAAACGCGATGACGCCAGATCGAGATACCCTGCCATAGGTTGGCTTCAGGCCCGTAAGTCCGCAGAACGCAGCGGGCAGCCGAATGCTTCCGCCAGTATCCGTACCAAGAGAGGCAACGCATAACTCTGCAGCAACAGCCGCAGCTGAGCCTCCGCTACTTCCTCCCGATGTTCTTTTCAAATCAAACGGATTTCGCACGGGTGCAAATGGGCCATTCTCGTTGCTGGATCCCATAGCAAACTCATCGCAGTTTGCGCGGCCAATCAAAAACGCACCTGCTGCTTCAAGTCGTTCTGTCACCGTCGCCGAACGAGGCGCTCGATATCCTTCAAGCATGCGACTTGCCGCGGTTAACAATTTTCCGCGTATGGAGATCATGTCCTTTATTGCAATGGGCATTCCACTCAGAGGTTTTGTGACATCGAAAGCGGTTTGGCTAAATTTTTTAACGAAATCGTCTTCAAAAATTTCAATCAATGCATTGGTCTTTTGATTTCTATCTTTCGCTGTTTTCAAAAGGTCTCGGTAATATTCCGAAAGACTTATTTTTTTGTCGCGCAAGTTGTTCTGAAGATTCTGTAGGCGTCCCATTTTTTAAGATCTTTCAATGATGGATGGGACCTCGTACATTAATGCATCCGGAAGGCCGCTGGATGTCGGAGCATTTTGCAGAGCTTCTTGATTAGTGAGATTGAGGGCATTGACGGCTTGATCCCGATTCTCATCTCGGAGCGATTGAACGGGGTCGATGCCGAGCTGTGAATAAAATGCCGACAAAATATGGAAGTTGGCCATTCCTTTGGCTTCTTCCGCAGACATTTTCACCTCGTCCAGAGCCTTCACGTAATGAAGAACTCCGTCAAATTGGTCCTGAAAACGTGATTTCTCGCTATCTGAAAGCTTCAGATAGGCCAGTGCGGCAATTTTATCGACAGATATGCTCATGAAGTCCGTAGGATCGTGCAAAATCCTCTCGAGATCAAGAAACTGTTGGGGATTGTTGACAGGGGAGTGTGCGACATGAAAGACAAATAGTCTATGAACATTAAGGCTACCGATATTCGCAAAGGCTACGTTTTAAGATTTAAAAATCGCATGGTTAGGGTTATTTCTGCGACCCATCATACTCCTGGAAATCTGCGAGCCATGATGCAGGTTGAAATGAAGGATATCGTTTCAAATGCAAACGTATCCAACCGGTTTCGAGCTGATGACAGTGTTGAAAAATTGAACTTGGATGTGCTTTCAATGGAATTTCTCTACAAAGAGGGTGATTCCTTCGTGTTCATGAACGGCGAAAACTATGAGCAGGTGAACTTGAGCGCTGAGCTGGTGGGGGATATTGCTGGATATCTCTTGCCCAACTCCAAAGTGACGGTTTCTTTCGTCGATGGAACTCCGGTTGCGGTTGAGCCTCCTCCTCGTGTGACTTTGAAAGTAGTGGCAACCGAGCCTGGCATTCGAAATGCGACAGCAACGAATGTTTTAAAGCCGGCGACTTTGGAAACGGGAATTTCTGTGGGAGTTCCTGCATTTATCGGTGAAGGTGAATCCATTGTGGTAAATACCGAAACTGGTGAATATATGAGCCGCGCTTAAGAATTTACTCAGTCCTTCGGAATATATTCCGTGAAAGATTTTGGCCAGGTGTCTGGAACTGGTGCTGTGACATCAAGAGCTTTCCATTTAAGTCGCCATGCGTGAAGACCGAAGGCGTCCTTCCATCTCTCCGCCCCATAGAGTGAATCTCCACAAATGGGATGTCCAAGATATGCAAAGCCAGCGCGAATCTGATGGCGTTTGCCGCGACCTATCAGATCAATTTTGATCAGTGATCGTTTTGATGTGGAATGCAAAGTTTTCCACGAGCATCTTCCCATGATTTGAGATTTTCCGGTTTCCGTCACAGTCACTTTTTGCGATCGTTTGTATCGGCTAAAGAAATAAAGCTGAAATTCTCCTGAATTCAAAGCTCCTTCGACCAGGGCCAGATAGGTCTTTTGAATTTCTTCGCTTCTAATGAGCTCTCGCATCGATAGATATGTTTCAGGATTCTTCGCGACGAGTATACAGCCCGATGTTCGTTGATCTAGGCGATGGGCGATTCCCGCTTCTGGAACAACAGCTTGTTCAGGTCGCTCTCGTCTAAGCCATGCCTCGAGACTCTCGTCCTTCAATTTGACATCGTCGCTGATGCTTGCATCATCATCATCGCCACGAGAGAGTGTATGCCAACCCGAAGGTTTGTTAACCACCATCCATCGCGATTTATCAATGAGAATCACGTGAAGTAATATCCTCAGTTTTATCGAATTTAAAACTTTCTGCCAATTTCTCCCGTTCACTGTCAGTGAGAGTCGACTTCGATGTGACGACAATAGATTGCTCTTTCTTTGTCTTTAGATCTTGTGCCGAAGCTTGAACAATTCCGTTCGAATCAATACAAAACGTCACATTAATCTCGGGTTCGCCCGCTTTCGATTCTGGAATATCCGTGAGAGTGAATTCGCCAAGCAAAATATTCTCTGTCGCGACTTTGCTTTCGCCCTGCAACACTTGAATTTTTACGGACTTTTGCCCGTCTGTGACCGTGGTAAAAATGTGACTGGCCTCAGTTGGAATCGTTGAATTTTTAGGAATCAAAAAATTGCAGAACCCACCAGCTGTTCGAATTCCCAAACTAAAGGGCGTGACATCCAGCAATGTCACGGGGGTTTCCTCTTCGAGAAGCGATGCTCCTAAAATGCTCGCTCCAAGCGCCACCGCTTCATCGGGGTGCACGTTTTTAGAAGGAATTTTTCCGAAGAAATCTTTCACCTTCTGCTGAACAATTGGCATCCGTGTCATCCCACCGACGAGTAGTACATCATCGATTTCATGCACTTTGAGCGCCGCCATATCCAGTGCGTCTTGACAGATGCGAATCGTGTCATCGACAAGATCTTCCGTCAGGCGCTCTAAAGAATTACGTGTGACATTTATTTTGAGGTGTTTTGATTCATTGTTGATGCTGATCAAAAATGGAAGATTCACCTCTGTCTCCAGTTGACTCGACAACTGACATTTTGCGACTTCAGCCGCATCTTTTAGCCGTTGAAGCGCCATGCGATCTTCTTTCAAAGAAATTCCGTTTTCTTTTTCGAATGTCTTAGAGATCGATTCGATGATTCGCTGATCGAAATCTTCACCTCCAAGAAATGTATTTCCTGCTGTCGAGAGAACTTCGAATGTATCCTGACTAATATCCAAAATGGAAATATCAAAAGTTCCACCACCCAGGTCGTAGACGGCGATTTTTTTATTCATTCGTCGATTGTAGCCAAAAGCCAAGGCAGCGGCGGTCGGTTCATTGACGATTCTTAAAACATCGAGTCCTGCAATATAGCCCGCATCCTTCGTCGCTTGACGTTGACCGTCTGAAAAATATGCCGGCACGGTAATCACGACTTTATCGACTTTGGAGTGAAGAGATTCTTCGGCGATTTCTTTGATTTGCTTAAGAATGGTGGCGGATATTTCTGGAACAGGATGCTTCTTTCCAAAAATCTGAATTCGTGGATCTCGGTTTGGGCCTTGCACGATTTTATAGGGAACAGATTTTATGGCGCGCTGAACTTCGGCGGCATCGAAATTTCTGCCAATGAGACGTTTGGCAGCAAACACCGTGTTCTCGGCGTTCGTGACAGCCTGGCGTTTTGCGATATGTCCGACGAGTCTTGAACCATCAGGAGTAAATGCGACGATTGAAGGAATAGTTCGATAGCCTCCACGCTGTTCCAGAACTCTTGGCTCTCCGTTTTCAACAATGGCAACGCAAGAGTAGGTGGTGCCTAGGTCTATGCCCAAGACGAAATCGTTCATATGATGATTTTAGAACAACTATCGACAGACTTGCACGTGCTTTCGCCGCATCGGTTGGTTTTTCTACTTCAACTGTTTTAGTTTATCCAAAAATTTAAGAGCGTCTGCATGCTGTTCGTCTTGCTTGAGAATATTTCGAGCTTCTCGCTCGGCCCCCTTGTTGTCACCAAAAAGCACCAGTGCTTTTGCAAGACTCAATTGAATATCCAGGTCCATCGGTTTGACGGATTTCGCTCTGAGAAGCATTTCTTTCGCGTCGCGAAGCCGATCGATTTTTCGCAAGGCCACAATGGCCTGTGCGAGAAGGGCTTGGCATTCCACAGATTGAGAATCCATTCTAAAAATATCGTCGAGTTGACTAAAAACTTCTTCTGAAAATCCTTGATCCTTTATCTTATTTTGACAGAGCTTAATCAGATCTTTCGAACGTTCACGAAAGGCTGGCCCCTGAACTCGATCCTTGGCTTGAGTATATATTTTTCGATTCGGAATAATTTTGATGGCAGCGACAAAAGCATTATACGCCTCAAGGTAGTTTTGATTTTTTTCTTGCTCGAGGCCGAGCTTATAAAAAGTTTCAGCTTTGCCCATTCTCTCCATTTCTGGAGACATTTTCAAATCTTTGAGCGGCGTTGATTTAGGAGTTTTGTTTTGAAACGCAATTCGTCGGTCGAGAGCCTCTTTCTCAATGGGATTTTTAAGAAGGGCATAGGCTTTTTGGATGCGGCTAAAGATCGTCTCAAGCCGTCGTTTGTATGGCCCAAGTTCTTTTCTGAAAAAATGATCTGGATGAAATGTCTTCGAAAGAAGGTGGTAACGCTTTTTTATTTCATCGTTTGAAGCCCGGGGCGTCAGGTCAAATAAAATGTAGGGGCTAGTTTCTTCTGGTAAATTTATTTTTTCATGAATCCGTCTTCGTATCTCTCTATCGAGAGCTTTGAGAATGGGATCTCGATCTTCTTGATCCAATATTTTCTCTATGTCTTGAGTTTGTGAATCAGTCATAAGAAATTAGGCCTCTGTCGCTTTGAGAGCTTGGCTCATATTGTCGACGAATATTTCCATTTCCTGTTTCGAAGCCGTGAGCGGCGGAAGAATTCTCAGAATATGAGGAGGAATTCTTGTGACCAATACTTTTTGAGCTCGGAGCTGTTCAAATATTTTTGTGATATCCTCTTTAAATTCAATGCCAATCATGAGCCCACGACCGCGGATGTCCACAACGCGTTTGTTGGAGCCAATGCGAGTTTTAAGAAGCGTCCAAAAAAATTCAGACCGTTCGCGTAAACCCCTCCAGAATTCTTGGTTGTTGATAGTTTCGATCACTGCCAGAGCGGCTGCTGCACAAACAGGATTTCCTCCGAAGGTTGTTGCATGTGATCCGACGGTCATGGTGGTTCCGATTTTTTCAGAAGCGAGCAATGCGCCAATCGGTAAGCCGCCGCCGAGTCCCTTTGCGATGCTCATGAGATCTGGTCTGACGCCATAAAAATCCATCGCGAACATGGATCCTGTTCGGCCAAGACCCGTCTGAATTTCATCGGCAAGCAGCAACGCGCCCGTCTCATCGCAGCGCGCTCTCAGCGCTTTCATAAATTCAATTGTCGCGGGATGCACGCCGCCTTCGCCTTGTATGGGTTCTACCCAAACGCCGGCCGTTTGCTCAGTGATGGCAGTGAGTGCAGAAATATCGTTGAAATTGATAAATTTGAATCCTGGAACGAGCGGTTCGAATCCTTTCCAATATTTTTCTTGTCCTGTACCCGAGAGACTTCCAAATGTTCTGCCGTGAAAAGATTTGTGAAATGAAATGAATTCAATTCTTGGCTTTCCCTGATCATAGAAATATTTGCGAGTGATTTTTAATTTCGCTTCGTTTGCTTCTGTTCCTGAATTGCAAAGAAAAACGCGATCTGCGAATGAGATCTCTTTTAATTTGATCGCCAGTTTCATAGCAGGTTCATTCCAGAACATCGTCGATGTATGAAGTACTTTTCGAATTTGTTCTTCAATCGCTCGCACCACGGCAGGGTGGCAGTGCCCGAGATTGCTGACGGCAATGCCTGAACTAAAATCTAAATATTTCTGCTCTTCTGTATCGTAAAGATAGCTGCCTTCTCCGCGAGAAACGACGAAGGGAGCGGGGGCAATATTGGGAGTGAAAGTTTTTTTGGCTTGTTCAATTAAGGAGTGAGAAGCATTCATCTTGGTTATCATCCTACGATCGCGGATGAAAACGATCAAACACTTCCATCAGTCGTTGTTTAGAAACGCTCAAATATTTTTGCGTTGTTGACAGAGACGCATGGCCGAGAATCTCTTGGATAAAACGTAAATCAGCGCCTTCATCAAGAAAATGCGTCGCGATGGTGTGTCTAAAAAGATGTGGATGTAATCTTTTATGATGACTCATTTGCAGGCTCAATTGTCGTAGTTTCTTGCGGACGGTTCGTGGATTCAGTGGTTTAGAGGCATCGCGGAAAGAGCAAAAAACCCAAGTTTCCGAGGTTTTCACATGGGTTAAAATGGATTTAAGAGGTTTCGAAAGCGGGACAACCCTCTTCTTTCGCCCTTTCCCAACAAGCGTAATGAGCCCACGACCTTCGTCTATATCTGTCCATTTCAAGTTCGTCGCTTCCGATATTCGTGCTCCCGTTGCATAAAGAAATTCGAGAAGTGCTTGGATGGACGATTCGGTGTCGAGAAGCGCCTTCACTTCGTCATAGGCGAGAACTTTTGGTAGTGATCTGGCAGATTTCGTCTTTGGAAATGTCAGCTCTGAATCATTTTGAAGCAGCGCCTTTTTGCTCAGAAACTTAAAAAAATTTCGATATGTGGAGTAGGCTCTCGCCTGAGAAGCGGGTTGTAGGCTTTTTGAAAGGTGGAGGCAGAACTTATTCCAGTTCTCTTTCGTAAGATGTGTCAAATCGTCATGAAAATATTTTTTTAGCCGTTCGAGATCAACTGCACTAGCTCTGTGGGTGTGAGGACTAAAGGATCTGTAAAGGGTTCTTTGCTTGAAAAAGTTTTCGATGCAGTTCGAAATGGCATATTGTTTTGTATCCATTGCTTGATGTCTGAGAGAGCTCGCTCGGCAGCAGCTGTTTGGCGATCCCTCTTGCCCCTCTTCTTTATTTTACCGCTTTCAGGAGCTGGCGGGGGCAGGAGTCCAAAATTAAAATTCATAGGTTGAAAATATCGAGGGTCCGATTGAATAAGATATCGGATCAGACTTCTCAATGCCGTATTTTCAGGAGGCAGGGGATAGCCAAGCATTTGCAGGGCAGCGTAATGCCCGCTGGCGAGTGCTTCGGTATATCCTTCGGAGCCTGTGATTTGCCCCGCCATATGAATTGAGTTGAATCGCTTCAGACTCAGGCGATCATCCAGGTGCAACGGCGCATTGATGAAAGAATTACGATGCATTGCGCCAAGACGAACAAATTGCGCTTGAGACATGCCCGGCAATTGTTTGAATACTCGCTCTTGCTCGGGCCACTTCATTCGCGTTTGAAATCCAACCATGCTGAGCAATTCTCCGGCTGCTTTTTCGCGTCGAAACTGAATGACGGCATAGGGGCGACGTTCAGAATGGCGGCCTGTTTGTCGAAGAGAATCTAAATGAGACTCAAATCCAATGGGTTTCATGCAGCTAAAGGCAAGCGTATCGCGACCTCTTCGCGCGAGTTCTTCAATGGGCAGACAGCCTTCAAAAAACTTTAGTTTTTCATCTGGATGATGAGCCTCTACTTTTTCGGCAGCGAGAATCTGATCTCGAAAATGATCGTATTCCGCTTCGGTCAGTGGAAGATTTAAATAATCGTCGCCATCTTCGTTGCGACTGGCCCAGAAAAAAGCATTTTGATCTAAAGACTCAAGGGTCACCACAGGCGAGGTGGCGTCATAAAAATAGAGCCCCTGATCATCGAGTTTCTCGCGAATATGGTTCATGAGAGAGTCAGAAGTCAGCGGTCCGGTCGCCATCAGAATAGGGCAGTCAAATTGAGAAAGGTCCTCGATCTCCTCAGTTTTCCATTCAATCAGAGGATGTGTTTGAAGCGCTTTCGTGACATGTTCGGCCAGTTTTTCGCGATCGACAACAAGAGCTTTTCCTCCAGGAACCTGACAATCAAGGGCAATTTTCAGAACTGGTGATCCGAGAAGCCGAAGTTCTTCTTTCAAAAGGCCATGTGCAGAATGAATATCGAGAGATTTGAAGCTATTGCTACAAACAAGTTCAGCCGCATGAGGTAAACGATGAACGGCTGAAAATTTTTTGGGCTTTTGTTCATACAAGACGACGCGAGCTCCTTCTTCTGCAAGTCGAAGAGCTGCTTCCGAACCGGCGAGCCCGGCACCAATGACCACAAAACGTCGAGAACCAGAAGATTCTGAGCTTCCATCTTTTTGAGTCATCCGGAAGGTCTGAGCCACTTTCAGCGAAAGATCAAGGATGAATTGCTCAATGATCGTTCTTGTCAAAGAGATCAAACTTGTAAGAAATCGTATTTTAATAAACACTTATAAAAACGACATGGCAAAACGCGCTGAAAAAAAAATAAATACAAGTTCTTCAAAACCTTTAGGAACAACTTCATTAAAACGATTTGTAATCGTTGAATCTCCTACAAAGGCAAAGACAATTCGGAAATTTTTACCCCCTGGATATCATGTAGAAGCCTGTGTTGGTCACATTCGCGATCTGCCAGCGTCAGCTAAAGAGATTCCAGAGAAATATAAGAAAGAAAAGTGGGCGAGTCTCGGCATCAATGTCGATGATGATTTTACGCCCATCTATATTATCCCCCCCGCAAAGTCGAAAATCATCAAGCATCTCAAAGAATGCATGCGAGAAGCCGACGAATTGATTCTGGCAACGGACGAGGACCGCGAGGGAGAAAGTATTTCGCACCATCTTTTAGAAGTCTTGAAGCCGACCATTCCGGTGAAGCGGATGGTTTTTCATGAAATTACCAAAGAGGCTATTGAGGACGCTCTGAATAATTTCAGAGATGTTGATGAAAAACTGGTGCAGGCCCAAGAATCTCGGCGCATTTTAGATCGACTTTATGGATATTCTCTCTCGCCTTTGCTCTGGACGAAAATCGCCTATGGCTTGAGCGCAGGCCGAGTGCAATCTGTGGCGACGAGACTCATTGTTGAGCGAGAAGAGCAGCGGCTGCGTTTTAAAAAGGGGATCTATTGTGGAATGGTGGCTGAACTGGCGGCCACCAAGGGCAGTTTTGAGGCCAAGCTCTCTAAGCTGCGCGATCAAAAAATCGCATTGGGACGAGACTTCGACGAAAACACCGGAAAAATCGCTGAAGGCAAGGATGTCTACCTTCTTTTGAAGCCTGAGGCTGAAAAATTATTGAAAAATTTGGATGGGAAAAAGTGGACGATCTCAGATTTGCAAGAGAAGCCGCTGACGCGTAAACCAGCGCCTCCATTCATCACGTCGACCTTGCAGCAAGAGGCCAATCGAAAGTTGGGATTAAATAGCCGTGAGGCCATGAGAGTTGCGCAAGGGCTCTACGAAAAAGGGTTCATTACCTATATGAGAACAGATTCCGTAAATCTGTCTCAAGAAGCGCTTCAGGGGGCGCGTCGACAAATCGAAAAACTCTATGGCAATGATTATCTCAGCCCGGGCCCGCGCCAATATACCGGAAAAACGCGAGGGGCTCAGGAGGCTCATGAAGCGATTCGACCTGCCGGAGGATCTTTCACTCTGCCTAACGATACAGGCCTCATCGGACTCGAGCTTCAGCTTTATGATCTGATCTGGAAGCGAACGATTGCAACCCAGATGGCAGACGCTCGGCAGATGAGCACAACCATCTCTATTCAAGTCGGTGAAGCAGAATTTCAGGCATCCGGCACTCGTATTCTCTTTCCTGGATTTCTGAGAGCCTATGTCGAAGGTCGTGATGATACTGAGGCGGCGTTAGAAGATCGTGAAGTGATTCTTCCCGAAGTCAAAGTGGGCCAGATTGTTGACAATAAAAATCTCGAAGTCACCGAGCATGAGACAAAACCTCCGGCTCGTTATACAGAAGCAACGCTGATCCAAACCCTCGAAAAGGAGGGCATTGGTCGTCCCTCAACCTACGCGTCGATTATGTCGACGATCGTTGATCGCGGCTATGTGAGACGGATGGGCAATGCGCTTGCTCCAACTTTCACGGCCTTCGCGGTGACTCATCTGTTGAAAAAACATTTTTCGAGTCTTGTAGATCTTCAGTTCACAGCACTGATGGAAGAAACTTTAGATGATATTGCAGAGGGCAAGAAGGGCTACCTTCAGTTTCTGAAAGAATTTTATTCTGATTCCAATCGAGGTTTGAAGACTCAAATTGATCAACAAACGAAGAAGATTGATCCAGAAGAATCACGGACGATTTTGCTCGATAATTTTCCGGATATTCAATTTAAGATCGGGAAATTTGGCCCCTATTTTTTACGGAAAGAAAAAGATTCTGAAGTTCGGGCATCCATTCCAGAAGATCTCGCTCCTGCCGATGTTGAAACAGACGTCATCGATCGTTTGATTCAACAAAAGAAAGATGGACCTCCTCACCTTGGCGTTGATCCAAAGACAGGAATGAAAGTCTATGTGATGACCGGGCGCTATGGACCCTATCTGCAGTTGGGAGAATCCGAGGATGCAGATGCACTCAAGCAAACGGCAAAGAAACCAAAGGGCAAGAAATCCAAGGGCGCTAAAGATTCGGCGAAAGATTCAACTGATCAGCAAATGACGGATCAACCCGTGGTGGCCAAGGTCAAACGAAGTGTTTTGCCAAAAGGCGTGAATCCGGCCACGGTCACGCTTACAGAAGCGTTAGGGTATTTGTCTCTGCCTCGTGAGTTAGGACAGACGTCTGAAGGGCATATTGTAAAGGCCGGTCTCGGACGTTTTGGACCCTATGTTGTCAAATCGGGAGGTGGTCTTGAAAAGCCAGAATATCGATCGCTCAAAAAAGAAGATCATGTTTTGCATGTCGATTTTAATCGTGCTCTCGAGATTTTTAAGGAAGAGCGCGCGAAAGGCCGCGGGGCTCGCAGTAAGCGTGCGGCACTTCGAGTCGTCGGGCAGCATCCGATTGAAAAAAAGCCTATCGAAATTTTTGATGGGCCATATGGGCCTTATTGCAAATGTGGAAAAATTAATGCGTCGATACCCAAAGAGATTAAGATTGAGGATTTGACTCTCGAGCGCGCCATTGAATTGATCGAGGGTCGACGTAAATAGGCGACTCTGTTTTCTGCCTATTTTTTGTCAGGCGCATCCTTACCGTCAGAGTCCTTGCCTGCAGGGCCCAGGTTCTTTGTCACGACCTCTCCAGGATTTCCCGGATTTCGAAGGACATAATATGAGAAGCGTCCGCTGTTTTTATCAGGTCCCGTAAAATAAGAACGCACTTTTGGAAGCAATTCGCGTAGCGCATTCCATCGAACTCTCTGAAAGCCCGCCTTGACCGCATCTGGAAGAGTGAATTGGGGTGGTTGTAGCCTGTCATTGATGACGATATAGACGCCGCCTGGCTTCAGATGTGAGCGAATCCAGTCCAAGTCTTCTTTTCGGGCGGGTTGATTAAATGAATAAATCGCTGCATACGGCCCCGTTTCTTGAACTAAGTGTTGAGCGGCATCGTCCGTTATGGATCCCTTAAGTAGCAGAGCTCCGTTTACAACTTTTGAGAATTCACCATCCGATGCCGTGGGAATTGGCCGTGTGTCGATTCCCACTTTGTTTCCCTTTCCATCATCCAGTTCTGAGAGAAGTCTCAGAATAAAAGGCGAACGTCCGTAGCCAATTTCGAGATAATTCGGAATTCCATCCAGTGTATTCGAAAATTGGCGAACAATGCTGGCGACTTCGATGATGCGAGGGTCAAAAACATAAAGCGGATGGCCATCTGGTTGGATAGGTCCAGTACTCGATTCGATAAAAAATCTCGCTCCCAGTGTTGGTGATGACAAGTCAAGATAAGCTCTCTCAAGGTCGCTATCAGAAGAGAGGGTCAAGAGCTTATCAACGAAGGCGGAAAAATTTTTTTCGTCCTCAGCCGACTTGACGACTCTTGCTTTGATTTTTTCAAAGATGGTTTGAGCATGAGCAACTCGTCCTAGCACTAAGTGCCCAAAGGCATATTGAATCTCGTCAATCCTAAAATAATGGTCAGCTGTTTCTTCGCCAATTTTTTTCTCCATCAGCTCCATGAATTCTCTTCTCAGAATCTTTTCGCGATTGATGAGCTCATCGCGTGTGAGCCTCACGGCCCGACGGCGAGCCCAGTCCTGGTCATCAAAATATTCTGTGACCATTCGCACTTTTCTTGGATCTTTCGATGCTGCTTCCAAGGCTGGCAGCAGAAGATCAATGCTTTCGATATCCTTGTCTCCTGATTTGATGAGCTCGCTTTTTAGGCGAAGAATATTCGCTAGTTTATCTGCAGCGGCTTCGTCCTTTGCGATATACTTCATGTAAAAGTAGCTGAGCACATAGGGATTGAACATCCAACGTCTAGAAATATCGTTGATGCGCCCGTCGCCCAAAAGAAGTTTGTAAATATTCAGCTCAGTGAGCTTCATTCTGATAATCAAAGGGTCGCGAGCCATCTCGTCTATCAAGTTGGAAAGCTGCATGACGTTTAGTCCTGATCTTGTTTGAAAGTTCGACGCCCCACCGGCTCTCGCCAAATAGGATCCAAATGCGGGACCTCCATTTGCAGCCAGATTGAGCGCTCGATAACTGACCAAAGCCCAGAGATCCGGATCTTGTGCAAAATCAAGAGCCAGACTTGTGCTCTGTGGGCCCGGGGGCAAATAGTTTTGCACGCGCCCTATGACGATTTGTGGATTTCGAGCTCTTCCAATCGCCACCAAATCCGCACTAAATTCAGCTGCAGGTGAAATCCTGAGGGTTGCGTCTTCAGGCGCTGAATGCGAAGGCTGACCTAGCCTTGCCAAATCGTTAGCGCAGGCCTCTGAATTCGGGGTTGAAGCATTTCCGCCAGAGCCAGGAGCGGGCTGTTCGGCCAAAAGCATTGCGGGTATTGTTGCCAACCAAATAAAAATCCCAAACATTCGACCATGCTTGAGATATGTCCATCGCATGCTCATGGCTTCTAGTTCTTCGGCTCTGATATAATCGTCTGCCCTGTTGGAGCTGGAGGCGCAGGTATAGTCCACTTCTCAGGTACAGGCTGAGTTGCGGGTTGAGGTTGAGGTTGAGGCGTAGACGGCGAGAAGGTTTCCTGAGGGGGTGAAGCCCCCTCAAGCAGGTCATCTAAGCCGGCATCCAGCGTGCGCAGAATGGACCCATCGCCGTTCTTAAACTGGGCCTCGTTATTCAATAAGACCTTTGCGACGGTATCCCGTGTTGAGCCAGCTCCAGCAGCCCCAGCATTTGCGAGAGCCTCATTCGCCCGCTCTCGAGCGAGTTTCGGTGTTTTCGATACTTCAAATAATGTTTTTTCCAGTTTTCCATCAATGAACATGCCGACCATCTCGACGTCTTTGCCCTCGGCATTCTTATCTTTAACGACCTCAAATTTGACATGTGAACCTTGGCCGCTCTTTGCTGCGGACTTGAGCTTGCCCTTAGCCTCGGCTTTTGACACGTGGATCATCAGAAAGTCATTTAGCCATGATTCAACCCCGCGAGCTTGTTGCTCATTATTCCACGCGTTATTTTGAACCAATTCCAATACTTCTTTCGAGAGCTCCACGGTTCGTCCATGCTCCGCAAAGATTTGACGTTTGTTCAGTTTCTCGACGGCCTTCGCCATCATCTCCTTCGGGGCTGAATTTGGTTGAAAAATCACAATGCGAAGTCTGTTCAAAAGCTCTGGGCGGAATCTGTATGTTTTGCCATCGGCAGTCGGGAAGCCCTCCTCAAGAACTTTCACGATCCTGCCATAGGCTGCGTCGTCGATATGCCCGACTCTCCTTATGGATTCTGAAATAATATCCTGAGCAGCATTTGAGGTAAGAATAATTGCTCCCTCAAATTTTAAAGGTTTGCCCTCGTGATCGGCCATTTCACCGCGGTCAAAAATGCCCAATAAAACATCTTGAAGTGCTATGTCTGCTTTTTCCACTTCGTCAATCACGACCACAACAAAACCACCTGCAGAAGCTCGCACCGCTTTTGTTAACAAGCCCCCTTCGGGCGTATAACCGACATACCCAGGGGGCGCCCCGACCAGTCGAGCTGCCGGAGCATGAGGCCCCCCCATTTCGCCACCATCAACAAATACCATAGCCGATTGATTTCCTTCGTTCATATGTCTGTTAATGTTCTGAGCCGTGAAAGTTTTTCCAGCTCCGCTGGGTCCAATAAAGAGAAAAACGGGTGGCTTATTGGGTTGATCAGCAGGGGTGTTTCCCGCTGCATAATTCACAAAGTCCTTGGCGACCTCTCCGATTGCCTGATTTTGCCCGATGACCTTAGCCAAGAGTGCTTCTTCTAGGCTATCAGCGCGCTCCAGTTTTGTTGACGTACCAGCCTTCTTACCCGTGGCTTCTGCCGTGATCGTTTTCACTAAGCCTTGATCGATTTGCCAAAAAACTAAAGGCTTTGCTCCTTGAATCTGACTGAGTTGAGCCAGCTTCTCCCGCAGTTGTTCTTCAGCACTCTTTATTTCTGCTTTTAACCCTCCCAAACTACCAGGTGAGCTTCGTGACGCCTGAGTATGTTCAGTTCTCTTTTGCACAAGCGTTTGATTGAGCTTTTTGATCTCCGCAATCAAATCTTCTTCGCTCCTTAATTGTTTATTGAGACCCTGAACTTCCTTTGTGAGATCTTCGAATTCTTTTTGCGCCGGCCCTTTAAGGCCGCCGAAATCCTTTAGTTCGGTCAAGTTTTTCAACCGAGCAGTCTTCGCGACGAGATCAAGAGCGTGTTCTTGTCTTTCTAATTTTTGTTGTCCCATCTTGATCAGAGTTTTTGCTCCAGCGAGTGGAAACTCCGGATTCAAAGCCGCTCCGGATTTCATCAGGGCGTCAAGCACCTCCGGATCCATCGAGACAATATCAAACCCGGCTGTGTGATTGACCTGCCGAACGAATTGAAACAGTGCTAACGCTTGATCGTCTCGATTGAGTGGCGCCAAATGAATCTCTGGAAGACCAGCGGTCGCTCGGTTGATGGCCTCAATACGATTCAGAATATTTTGTCTTCGAGATTCAAAGATCACTTTCACCCGAGAATTTGAAAGCAATTTTGTGATTTCCCCTCGAATAGGCTGCCTTGTGACAGAGCTTGTACTATTTGGTTCATCTGTAAATAAATCATCAGCTTCTGGAACGACCACAACCAGCATGCCGTCTTTATTTTTTTTCAACTCAGCCTCAACAGCTTCGCCAATCGCCGTTGCTGGATGCTTGACTTCTGCACCTGGCGTTTGTCGAGGACTTGCATTCTCAATTTGTCGCCAATCAACCGCGACTACCTGAGCGCCTTTGAGAGGGGATCCTGGGCTCGAAGCTTCTAAACTTCGCGCAAATTGCTCTATGACCATCGATTTTCCTGACGAGCGAGGTCCAGAAATAATGGCGGCCTGACTATTGGCGAGACGGCTTCCCAGATTTGCGAGGGCTACTTCGGCTCCGAGCGGGGCAACTGAGCCTGCGCCTGTTTCTCCGAGGGGACGAACCGCTGCAGCACAAGCAGCAACGCTTGGCGATTCTGCGCCCAGTATTTCGTTGCCTCCTGCATTCAGCAGGGTCAGAAAAAACATCGCGAGTATTGTCATGAGTCGGTTGTTCTTCACAGTTTCCTCGCTAGCACACCTTTCTGATTTCGAATACCAATTCGGTTCTTGTGCAGTTGTCTGCAATTACTTGTGCAACTAATTATGTGCAATTAATATGCCATTTTGTGACGAGCACAAGGTGGGTTGAGAATGTCTTAAAACGGGTTCTGCTGGGTCAACATGCACGATCGGATATCTTCTATGCCGATTCAATCTGAATTCTTTTCGCGGGACATTCGTGTCGCAGTTTTACCTAAACGACTCTCAGTTTGTGGGACGCTGACCGGCGTCCTTTGAAGTCGATGATTCTCGCAGAGAGCCGATTTAGGCTGATAAGTTCCCTGTTGCGGGCCGTTTTCAAAACAGCTCTGCATGCCTGGCATAGACCTTGCAATCTGGTTCCCATAGAAGCCTGTGAAGCTTAGCTTGGGGCACTAGCGTGAATGCGAAATCTGTTGTAGAGATTTCGGGGTTCACGGTTGATAGAGGCTTGACACCTCATCGGCTGAAATGGTTTAAAGAAGCCTCAGGGTTAAGTGGTTTAAATTGTTGTTTTATATTGTGAACCGAATGGGCTTTAGAAAAAATAGGCGTCTTGAAAAAAGATGCTTGAACTGAAGGACTCTTTAAGCTAGGTGCTTCTCATTGAGGCTTTAGAGGCCGGAAGTTTTTGAAAGTTTATGGGATTTTATTGGGTGATGAGCTCAGTAATGAAAACGGGAACGAAACACTGAAAACGAAAGTGAAATTAGGAGAATCAATAAAATGAAAACGACACGAATTTTAAATATTTTGGTGGGTGCTGCTTTGAGCGTAAGCTTGAGCTCATCCGTTTTTGCTGCTGGCGCTGGCGCTAGCACTTTGCAAGTTTCTGCTGTTGCCGCTGCTGCTGCAGGACTTCTGGCGACATCGCAGCCAAACTCAGTTGCTGCTTTCAGAGCTGATGTGCTTGCCAACCCCGCCGCATTTCAAACCCCGGCGCAAATTACAGCTTGGGCAGGTGCTCGTGGCATTCAAGGCATTACCGTAGCTGGCATTGAAGCGAATCAGATCAACTTTGACGCTGCTAAAGCAACTGCTTTGAAAGGCGTTACAGTTGTCGATGCAACCTCTTCGAGTGCTCTTTTGGCCTCAGTAAAGGGTGTAGATTCGGCGAAATGTGGTTTGTTGCAATCTGCTCCTGTGAGCGATCGTGAAACCTTGAAGGCTGGAAATGCCGCGTTTAAAAATGCAATTGAAGGTTATGTGCACACGATCCAGTTCGTTGGTGGCAATGCAAAAGAACTTTCTGCTCAAATGGCAGGTATTGCGTATTCTGATCCAGCTGTAGCGAAGGGTGCAGAACTCGTTGCGAAAGAGCTGAACAATATTGTTTCACAAAACGGTCAGCTTCCTACTGCAGATGATTTGGCAAAGGCCGCTTCCAATGCAGCTTCTGGCCAAGGCATGCCAAGCAATGAGGCAACTAAGTTAGGTCAAGAAATTGCTCGTACCTGCGCTCCGGCGTTCGTTGGACAACCGGCTTAATTTGAATTAACACTTTCGATTTAAAAAACAGTGTTGTTTTTTGGCCCCCGTCTCTGATGAAGAGGCGGGGGTTTTATTTTTTGACGGCATCGCCTTGAAGAGAGAGTGCAATGTTTGCGCAGACACTCTTGAGGGCGGAGCCTTGGCCCTTTTAAAAGCCTTTCCAGACCCCTGGTACTATGGCATAACGCTTGCAATAACCTTCTCTTAAGTGGATCTATTGGGAGGCAATGAGTGGTCGCAAGGCATCTCAAATTAAAGATTGTCAGATTTCTTGGGGCTTCTATTGGCCTTTTTCTGCTCGTAATTCCGAGTCTTTCTTTTGCCCAACTCGCGCCTGAACTCTGCCTTCCGCGAGAGAGTTCTTCGAATGATTTCGAGCATATATTTGATATTAAAAATCCCGCGGCAGATATCACTGAGGCTCCCTCGAGTCCGCTTCGGCCAAGTGAACCAGAGCTTCCGTCCTCTCTGCTCAATCCCTCAGCACTGCCTGCTGGTGCAATGGCTCGACGCCCAAGCTCTCAGACGGCGGCGATCACTGCTCAGAAATTGACCTCAGACGAGCTTCAGTCTGTGGCTCAGACCTTGCTTAAATTTTATCAAGAGCAGAGTCGAGGGCGAGTGGAGCCGGCTACACGTCAGGCTTACGAAAATATCTTTAAAAAATATGGAATGGAGTTTAAGGCCGGCGGAAATACATTGGCTTCGGCTGTGAGTGAATTGTTGCAGCATTATCTGCGATGGGATCATCCTTCCATCCGAAATGCTCAGAGAAGCCAGATCATTTCGGATTTTGCTATAAAAGACGATCCTCTTTTGGCGAACTATTTTCAATTAGAGCCCAACTCGAATCGGACATTGATGGAATATATCTTCAATGAGCTTCTGCTTGATCCTGCTAAACAAAATAAGATTACTGCTACAGAAGGTCCCTGGGATATTCTCTATAGCTTCAAGGTGCAGATGAGAGGATTGCTTTTGCAATCGCATCCTAAGCTTTATGATGAGGCCCAGCGAGAATGGCAGATTCAGCCTGAAGAAACGGCCGCTGGTTCTCGAATTCTCAAGCCTTCTCCGTTGTTTTTGACCTTTGGGCGAGTTCGTCAATTCACATTGCGAACTCGCGATCTTTCACGCCGTGGGGGCGGACTTGGGACTTTTATGCCATTGTTTAAAGAGCGTCTCGAAGCTCTCATTCTTGCCAATAATGGCCACTTCAAAACAGATCTGGTTTTCGATGCCATTAATTTTTCTCCCGTGCAGTTTGAGGAATTTGAAAAGAGAAAAAAAATCAGAGAAGAGATCGTGGCTCTTGAAATATCGAAAGCTGGAGTTGAAAAGACACATAAAAATTTTGGTCTGCCTTCGGCATATAGAGGCAATTCTAGCATCAAAGACTTTGTCGATTCAAAAATTCAAAGACGAGAGAGAGAGCTAGACTATCAAACGCCTTTAGTTAGGCTCACGATAGAGTTTGACGACTTTAAAAAGAATCGACCTGTGCCGGCGATACAGGGCTGGGGCAAGATATCTGATGATTTGTTCACGCCTGCCGAAAAGCAGTCGTTTCAAGACGCTCTCTTTGAGTATTACAAATCTCTATTTGATCAGATCAAAGCGGATCGAGTGCCAGATCCAGAATTAATCAAAAAATATCCGTTCTTGAATCCATCGCAGTATATTCCAAGCAACTATAACTTTGAAGCCATCCGTCAGGCCGGAACAAATCGTCATAGCTCATATGGAGTTTGGCAGACGCCAGCCCCCGAAGAGCCAAGCCTCGGAGAAAGTCAGTTTGAGCAGTTTAAGAAAGCGGCCATCAAGGCACAAGTCGATAAGGCATTGGGTGCACTGACAGGCGCTGAATTTGGCCTGAAACTTGAATCGATCCTCGAAGATGGATTGCGTTATGATTCGAATGGATTTTATCCTGACAGAAAGGCTCGAGAAAAAAATGCTGCTTGGTATGATCCCATTCTGGGTCGTGAACGACAGCCCAAGACGAAGTTCTTTGATTTTGCAGCAGAAGTTGAGCCGAAATATTGGCCAGCGCTTTATATCGTTTCACTCGTGAAGAACGATAAATCGATTCAGCGGCTTCCATATGAATATGCGCATTTGTTGACCTGGTCCAAACCTGAATTAGAAACTCTGGCTCAGATAAAAAAATCAATTCCATCATATGGAAATGATTTTATTTCTGATCCAAAAAAACAACGCCCTTCGCTTGAAAGGTTGCGGGCAGATCTGGCGACGATACAAAATCCACTCCTCTATCTCGGTGAATTCACATATGAGAGCATGGACGATTTGAAACAAGTTCAGGAGCTGACTAAACAAAGATTAATTGAGCGAGACACCATCGCTTCTGGATTGCGTTTTTCTCGTCTGGGATGCTTTGATACTCAATCCCCAAAGCCGCTCCGGGCGTTTCTTTTACCTGAAGGCCCACAGCCGGAGATGACTCCAGAATATTTCGAAGAGTACTTCAGCAGTCCAAAAGACAGAGAGCAACTGTCTACTTCATTGAATCAGAAAGAGTTTTTTGAAAAGATGGATAGTTGCCTCGTTCGACTGAGGGAAGAAAGAAATAGATTAGAACAAAAAGTCATGGCCAGCTGGAAGCTAGAAGCTGATCATGTGTTTACCGCGCAGTTAGAAGCTGCGGTAAAAGCGAAGCTCTCTGTTCTTGAGCTTCTGAGAAGTGACACAAATTTAGTGTCTTCATTTCTGACGAAATTGAATGGTCAATCGGGAGAAGCTCGTCGAAGCGCGCTTCTCGCAGAACTTTTAGCGGGAACAAAAGAAGATAACGAAAAAGTCTCGCGAGCGATCGTGCAGTTGATGTCTGATCCAAGCAAGGCAACGGCTCGCACAAAGCCCTTGGTGGAACTGCTTCAAAAATCTTTCAGTGACGAAGTTTTAGAATTCTTAAAAAACTCGATGAAGGATAAATCGCTGGAGGCCACTGGTTTTAATGGCATTCGCAATCTGTCGACTTATTTTGAGAAAACTTACCGTCTGGCAAACCAAATGGATTTTAAACAATGGTCTTTGGTAGAGTTAGATGCGGTCAATTATATTCAAACCCACCATGGATGGGAGTCGCCTGTTTTTAGTTCTGGATTGGTAGATCTTGGTTTGTATTTATATTTACTCACTCGATCAGTGAGACAAGATAAAAAAAATGGCTCTTCTGAAGAGTCTGCGTCTTATTTGGTTCCTGCATTGGATCTGGAGGATTCCGCAGAACTTCTGGTTGCGGCAGATGAGTTGGCGCGATCAGAGGTTTTAATTCCAGCGATATATGGAAAAGACTGGAAAAAAACACTGCTGAATGAGGGCAAAGAAGTGGTCACTCCTTTTGAGCTTAGAAGTCACGGAATGCTCGATGCGATTCGTGTGATTGAAGCTGTTTCAAAAGATCAAATCAGAGCGAGTCATTTTTTTGGATACAATGAGAGATTGAAATTTTTTCCGGTCCCTCAGCCTCTCAAAGATGTCTTTGAATCTGAAGTGGGAACTCTCCAACGACTGAAAGCCTATAAAGTGCCGACGAACGAGAAACATTTAAATTATTTGCGATCGGTGGCCGCCCATAGAATTCTTAAGCAGAAAGATGAAGTCTTTAGGCAAGCGTTGAAGCAAGACACAGAATCAGAAACTTCGAAAGCTCGACTGGCGAAAATGGAAAGCGCAAAGGCATTTCCTTCTGAAACATTGATTGAACTAATTCGCGAAACATCAGGCCCAGGTCAATATGAAGAATTGGCTCGAAAAATGGGGCTTTCGAAACCGGGCGAGTTAGATCCTCAGAGCAGAAATATTTTCGGGGATCAATTGAGGGTTCCTTATGCGGCAGGAAAGATCCAAAATTTGCATACCTCAATTTTTCAGTCGTTGATTGCTGGCATGAGATCTTACGATTTCTTTCTCCAGGATTTTTTTGGAGAGAGCAGTGATCCACAGACTCGTGAAATGAGAGATCGTTTTTCTCAAACATATCCGCAGATGCGTCTGGGCGCTTTAGAGATTGCTGGCTTTGACACAAAATCAGAGGCTTTTCGTCGAACCTTGCGTGAAATAGAAGAAAAAAATGAAATGCTTTTTAAGGATTTAGAGCAGATCTCAGAAAGATTTGTCAGCGCTGGACGCTCATTGGCAGAGAGCTTGGATAAGTCCCAGGGGCTTAGCCGAAAAGAGTTTTTAAAAATATTTAAAAAGGCAAAAGCAGATAAGCCATTTAATCAGAAACTTTTGGGTCTGAATAAATTTGATGGACCAAAAGAAGGTTTCGATGTCAGCAAAAGCAAAGCTCGCGAATTGCTGAAAGACTGCGGCATTTTAGTGTCCGAAAAGAATGAAGAAATGGCTCTGAAACAAGTTGATTGGCTCAGAGATTTTGTGATCTCGGCCCAAATGATTTTTAAAGACTTTAATAATTCTTTATCGTCGTCTGTTCTTAAGTACTCGATTCCATTGATGGTCAATCAAGTCATTCTTTCTGATCATAGCTCAGAAGTTGAAAAGACAGCGGCTCAAGATTCAAGATTCTTGGAAGAAGTGATCGCGACTCGCTTGGGAGCTGTAGCAGATGTGACGAATCTTTCGAATCAGATTGATATCAGAGCCGTGGCTCGCGTTTTATCGGACGCTCATTTGAAGGGGAATCTAAACTTTAAGAATGTCGATCAAACGCTTCGAAATATTGTAGGAGAATTGCATGATCTGCAACGACTTCTGTATGGGCAAGCTTATGACAAATCGGGCGGGCATTGGCTGAGCGAAAATGCGGACACTGTTCGTGGATGGGAAGAATCTGGGCGCGGTGGTTTTGAGATTATCTATCGTCGGGAGTTGGACCAGAAAACCTCGGGTCGATGGAAAAATCAATTTGAGCCTGATCTCCTAGCAAAAATTGAATCTCTCAATAGTGAGAAGAAAAAACTGGTCGACTCGATGAGAACCGAGTTGGCGAAAGTTGCGACTCATACTCAGGTCGATCAATTTTTAAAATTTCTCGACAGTCCCTTCTCTGTTACCCAGAAAACTCAGGATGGTGGCAGGCTCGAATGGTCGGGGGGCTTCGTTTTGAAGCGAGATGCTGATGTGGCTAAAGTTGTGGGCCTTGCTCAATTTTCACATACACCCGTCACATCAAGAGAGCTCTTTGGAGCAGATTATAGATCTCGATTCTCGATTCCAAAGAAATATGGCGCGAGTCTGGAAGAGTCTTTAGGTGGCGAGCATCTAGAAACATTGATGGGACGTTTGGGAGATCGTCGAACATGGGTTGCCGTGCTGAAAAGTCGCTTTGATAATATGGCGGCCCTGTTGACCGAACTTGGACAGAAGCCTGAGTTGGATTCGCTTCATTTGGCGGAATATTTGAATGGTCTCTATGAAAAAGGTGATTTTGACCCAGATATTATTTTTACTGGCTTGAGGATCGTGGTTGGGCAGGCTGCATCTCTGGTCGATCCACGAACAAAAAATCATGCTGTTGCAAAAGATGTGAAGGCGAGAATAGAACGTGCGTTATCCGATATTAGGCTGAGTATTCCAGACAGTCAGAAGTCGTCGCCTGAGTTTGCGCAGATCATGAAAGCGATTTCGTTGCCGTTGGATTTCTCGAAAATTAAAGTAGATATTCTGAAAGAACTAAAAAATGATACTGCGGAGAGAACACCTTTTGAGAAAGCTCTCTCAGGAGTTTTCCCAGGGATTGAGAATATGGGAGCTCTGATATCTAATGATTTTACTCACTTTGATTCTGTTCTGACTTCATATGAAAAATATTATCGCGGTGATGAAGAGAAGGTGGGCGCAGTCATTCATTCGCATATCGATAAGATTCTGAGCGATCCCTATGGCAAGAAGGTAAATCTTCAGGGACGACTTGCGCCCTATGCGCATACACTGAAGGGTGACGATGAACACAAATTGATGCGCGAAATGCACAAGACTCTGATTGAGTTTTTGTGGACTCAACCCGATTCATTTTTTTCTCCTGAAGCGAGAAAAGAATCGACTCGGGCAATCTATGAACATTTCTATGGAGATCGATTTGGATTGATTGAACCTCGAATGAGCGAATTTATTCAGGTTTATAATTTAGCAATTTCGAAGCTTCTCGAAACAATGAATGTTTCTCGAATGAATTTGAAGGGCGTGACAGGTGCTCAAATTTCTTCGGAAGATTTGAAAAAATTGATCTTTGCTGCGGTTGATGCTTCTGTTCAACCCAACTCAAAGAAAACACCGGCCGATCTGCTCAGAGATAACGAGTTTACTAAAACGACGTTAAAATCTTATTCAAGTGATGAAAAAACTTGGTCGAGTGATATCCAGCTCAAGCAACGGCAATCATTGATTGAGCAAGCTGAGTCGATAGCGACAGTCTTTCAGGTCGCAGGTCAGGTGGGCCTGACGGCTTCGACCAATTTGATTCGAAATCAACTGAAGCCAATCATCACAGACACGATGAAGCAGGCCGCTCAGATGAAAGCAACGCTTGGTTATTCGATAGACGATATCGTGACGGCAATGCATCAACTCAATCGGAAACAGCTCAAAGAAGATTATAAGGAATTGAAAGCTTCTCGGGAAACTCGTGAGCGAGCGGATCAGTCGCTGCCGGTCTATCTCTTGGCGGGAGCCGGACATATCCTCATCAATGGTGCAACCCGCATGTGGGACGAAGTGTATCGGTTGGGAATAGAAAATATAGGAATTGCCGGTGCGACTTGGCTAAATGGAGACGAAGGCTTCGAGGCATCGAGTCGATTTTTCGGACAGTTTTCTAATTCAAACTATTCAGAAGATGCACTTGCGCGATCTGATATATCAACGGCTGGAGTAATCGCCGGGGATTCAGTGGGTTTGTTTCTGACAATGGTTTCATTTGGAGTGTCTTCTGTTGTTGAGCAAAGCGCCAAGTCGGCAGCCTCAGCTGCTGCAAAAGCAGTGCTGAAGTCGGAACTCGTCGGGGCGAGGGCGACGGCTCTTGCGAGATCTGTTCGAGTGGGAGGATCCGAGCTTCTCGCTTCGGTGCGGGGTGGTGCGAATGCCGTTGGTGCCGCTGCTCGGCGAGCTCGCTTGGGATGGGCAGTGGATAAGGCTGAGAAGTTGGCGTCTCCTAGTTTTTGGACCACGCGCCGATTCTTGGGCGGTGGAATGTCTCCAACGAGCGGAGTTGTGTCTCAAGGTGCGAAGGTGATTGGCGCCGATATGTTGCGCGGGGCGGGCACGCGTGAAGCGACTCGACCAGCTTATATTCTGGAGCTTGAAAAGGCTGTTCGCGAGAAAATGATCGAGATTGCTCGTGATCCAAAATTACTGCAACGAATGTTGAAGAATAACTGGCCGACGATCAAAATTTTTGGCGCCAAAATGGGATTTGATTCTCTTGCGCTGGCACTTTGGGGAGCCGGCGTTCAGGCGTATGTGACGAAAAAATTATCAACGGATGATGTCGATGGCGTTAAGCTTGGATTTATCGAAAATCTAAAGTTGATGATGACTTTCATGGCCATGAATAGGGGTCTGAAAAACTTTCCGATTTTAAGCAAGGGCATGAGTGTGGCGATTCTCAATGAGATCTGGGGATCCATGGCTCAAAACAATATGGTGAATCTTTTGAATTCATCTGATGGAGCTCGTGATTTTTTAAACCATGTGGCGGTACTGGAATTGCAAGCGAGGGGATTCGAGTTCGAAAAGCCAAGTTACGAAAAATATTTCAGACTTGGAGAGTTTGATAAAATGACAGCATCCCAAAAAATCGATTTCTCACGAGATCCGAAATCAAAAGAAATGTTGAAAGAATATAATGATGCGATGATGACGCAAATGCAGGCGTTGTCGAGTCTTGCATTGGCGGGTATTGTCTTCGGATCTCCGTATATCGCGAAGCATTTTGATCGTAAAAATACCGCAGATTGGGAAAAAAGCACCCGCCCAGGAACGAACGGCGAAATTCCAGAAGATCTTGGGTTCTCGGGTGTGATGGCTTTTGCGTATGGCGGAAATCCGAAGCGGACATACGATTTCTTGGTTGAACATCGTGTGAAGTATCTGACAGATTTTTACAAGAGCAGTGGGAAGAGTCCGAACGAAATCCAAATCGAAGCTAGAGCTCAAATTGATGCGAGTTTTTGGAGCTTTATGATGATGGCCATTCCAGAAAAAGAAGTCGCTCGAACCGTGGCTTTTTGGAAGCTCCAGGGGCGGCCGGTTGAGGAATTGAGACCCTTGGGAGAGGCCGAGGTCAGAAGAAGCCACGAGCTTCTGTTTGCTGTTGAATCAACAGCGGATGCAGTGTTGAACACGGCGGCGAAATCAAAGAGTCTGGCGGACGCTTTATTGCGCTTTAACAGAGCATTTGACGAAGGGCTTGAGATGGGAAGCCGATTGAAGCTCTTAGAAGCAAGAGAAATGAATTCGGCGACTCACGAGCAGATGGAAAGCCTTTTGAAGTCATTTGGGGCCATAAAGGTGGCGCTTGAACAGAATGAAGCGCTTGACATCGCTGCACGAAAAATGCCGATGGATGTCATTCAGGAGACAATTCAAACCCTTGGGCAGGCAGACCAGTGGAATACGCCAGGTGGAAAAATATTGCTGAATCAAATTGTTATTCCGTGGATGCGTGCTCGAGAGCAAGGACGGACGCTTCCCGCAGAGTTTTTGGGAGTTGATCTCAGTGGAGGAAAAGATAGTTCAGGAAGGGATCGATTAAATGCCAACCTGATTTCTGAAGCCATTCAAGCGAAGGTTATGGATCCGTCTCAGCCTGCGCAGATCTCCCAAAAGTCTGTCAATGGCGTAAACAGCACAATTTTTTCAGATGGTACGGGGACTGTTTTGGGGGCGCTGGTTGTAGAATCGGGAGCTCGATACTTGCAGCTTCAGGGTACGAATTACAGGATAAGCATTCCTGAAGGAATTGATGTTTCAATGACGAACGGTGGCCGCATTATGGTTTCACGAATGTCTCAGGAAAATGGAACGCCGGTTGTTTTGCCGAATCCACTCAGAACGGATTCTGTTTTAGATTTCAATCTTCGTGTTGAACCTCTACCCTCCGCCGCACGAGGACTTCCCACTCGCTTGAATCAGGCGGAATCCGGGAAAAATCCTGTCAGGTTAATTCCATTTTGGATTCAACCGAAACCCAGCGTTGATTCGCCTCTTCAGCGAATGAGGCCGAGATTTTTAGAACGACGAGTGGAGCATCTGCTGGCAGAAACATTAAGCCCAGAGATTGAAATGATTCAATTGCCGAACGGATCAAGCTTGATTCGGTATTCCGGAGAAAATGGACTTCATCGCAGCCGGACGATGGTGCTTTCAGGACGTTTTGAAGTGCTTGAGGCGAAAGACGGTATCTTGAAAATCAGAGATAGTTTTGGCGTTCGAACTGAACATAACTTCAGAGAAGATTCCGTTAAGTTTTTTAAAGAATCGCCATCGGGTTCAGCAGATGAGTTGGTGACTTGGTACAAATCTTCTAAGACTGGCAGTGATAAAGTTCCGATGAACTTGGATGATTATTCAAGGGTTCTCGAGAATTTTCCTGGACTCATACCGAGCGAAGTTCATACGGCATTGGTTTTAAATGGCGCTAAAGTAAATCAATTGATCACGGTCTCGTCGACAAGCAGTATAGCGGCGGATCTCGCTCGCTTGGATCGATCAAGTCTCTTCGACGACCTTGGGGTGGCTGAACCTTCGACCACGTCGTTGGGACTTACTCGTGGCATGATCTCGCAAGTAGGAGTGAGCGCGCGCGCCGCTTTGGATCCCACGATTCCAGCCGAACAGTTGAGTGGGTCCGCCCGACGCTTGATGGCAGAGGTAAGGGCAAAGCCAGGAAATGCCTCAAAGCCAGAGGCAGAGTTGCGGCAGAGCGCGATCGCACTTGTGGAAGCGAAGGTTTTAGCTTTGGAGCAGATTTCTCGGCAAGATCGGATTCGTCAGTCGCGAGCTATTCTGGGATTGGATCCGTCGACTCAGGATAAATCTAGTCCAGACGCTGCCGTGATGCGGGCGCGCAACCAGGTTTTGATGCGAATCGTTGGGCCAGCTGTTCCTGAGGATCCGAGCAAGATGCCAGATGAGAGGGCCGTGAGGACCTTGGAGGATATTCTTCCGAAGGCCGATGTAGTGAATGCTTTTATGAGCGAGATTGGTGCCGGCAAGGTGGATCAGGCGTGGAAAAACTATTTATTGGACACCGGGCGAACGTTTCTGGGGCCGGCTGCTTCTGAAAGTGCCGCGATGAGGGCTGGAATTGAAGATATGAGCTATTCAACTATTCTCTTTAGGCTGGGAGCAAACCGAGTTTGCGATCTTTTGACTTCCGAAAAGTTAGCGAATTCGCCATTTGCACATAGTATTCGAGGAGAGCTGAAAGCGATCGATCAGGCAAGGTTGATTCTGAATCACAATGGAGCTCATCCGCTGGATATTCCTTAGGGTGGCCTGTGGGCTGAATCGATGATTGCCGAGGGGAGTGTATTGTAGTTACCTCCCAGGTATGAATTTTCGAGCAATACTCAGTTCCGCAGCCGTACTGATTTTCATTCCAGCATTTTTAAATGCCGTTGAAGTTCCGAGGGTCATTCGTGTGGCAAGTTTCACTCCGTTAAACGTGGGACATCTCAAAACCCAAGTCTGCCTGGCAGCTCTCGAGAAGCTCAATGGTGAGCCCGAAGATCCGACTGGCCGTGTGGATTTTCGACCCGTGGTGATCACTGCTCAGACGTTCGATTTTGAAAATACGACAGTACTTCTTTCCGGTAATATGGCGACATTCCGCCATATTGTGCAAAATATTTTCGAGTCGCGAGCAGCAAACGGTGAGCATTTAATCTCTTTTCGCTCGAGTGTTCGTGTTCCTGAGTTTGTCGATGCAGCTGAAGTTCTTGAACATACTGGGTTCAAGGGTGCTCGTCCTGAAGCAACTGATTCGTACTGGAATCTTTCCTCTTTAGAACTGTATGTGTTTGATCCGAAAAATTTTCGACGATTTATTCCTATCACGGTTAGTCCGAGATCTATCACGAATATTGATAGGCTAGGCGATGATCCGAATAGCGTTCAGATTGGAGATATTCAGACAGTAAGCCCTCACCTCGTGTCAGTCGCTTTTACAAGTCCCAATACCAATTTGCTCACACCGGCTGAACTAGACGCGATCGATAGAAATGTATTTGATCGTCTTACAACTCATTCGTGGATTTCTTATTTAGTTGGGCACCCTTCGTTCCTGACTCATAACACGTTCAGTGCGGCAGCGGAGAACGTTAAGTATGAGCAGACTATATATCGAGTAACGGATCCAGCAGACAAGACTAAAACCATTGGGTATCTTGCTTACATCCAAACAGAGGTTCCCGCTCCTGATATTTTTAAAAATAGAATCCAATTAGACCGTCATGGCTTGATCTCGAAAACTGGTTCAGGGACTGTCAGAATGCTTTTTCGATTCAACGAAAATGGGTTTCAGGTTTTCGAAGCGAACTCCCGGCCAGACTGACTTGCATCAGTATTTTGAAATGCGATTTTTTCTAGCCTCATGCCGAGGTGTCAGAAAATGAAAATAGTAGCCATAGGCCCCGATCAACAGCGTCGGAATCAGCTGGATCATATGATAGAGGACCGCAATGGTTGCCGCTTTATCTGGAGACACTTTGAAATAAGTGAGCATCGTCATGGCCCCTAATTCGAAAGTGCCAATATGTCCTGGGCTTGATGGTATCGCAATTGCTGCATTGACTCCGGCGACGACCATGCAGGCTTTGAAGAAGCTAATTGGTTCATGAACGCCCGACGAAAAAGTCATCACGAGCCATGCTTGAATGGCCCATCCTAGAAATGAAATGGGAATTGTCGGCATCAGAATTTTCAGACGCATCAGTGGTGCGACGCCTTCAAAAATTTGAGATCTCCAGTGGAGCAAACGATTCATCCAGGGGATCGACGAGGTCTTCGGAAGTTTTGCGAGACAGAACAAAAGTATGAACCCAAAGACGATGATTAAGGCGATGGACTTCGTCGATGGAAGCGTGCCTCGCATTCCCAGAACGATGACGGATATATAGAGCAATGCAATCATCGTGGTGAGATCGAGCAGTCGATCAGCTCCGAGCGCTCCAAGTGTTCTTGCCGGTGACAATCCTGATTTTCGATGAAGATAAAAAATTCTAAATGGTTCGCCGAGCCGCGCGGGAAGAGTCGCATTGAAAAAAAATGAAATTCGAAGGCTCCAGAATGCGTTCCAGTAAGAGACAGAACCGAATGTGCTCACGATCAAATGCCAGCGCTTGGCCAAAAGAAAATTTGAGCCATTGACCAGGACGAGACCAGCGACAATAGCCGAGAGATCCATCGAGCGCAGATGCAGCCAGAAGCTCGGCCAGTCAAGCTTGCGAAACGCAATGCTGAGACATAAGAAACTAATCGCGGCGCCACCAAAAAAAATCGCCGCTTTTCCCCAGCGACTTTCAAGTGCTGAGTCTTTAATTCGCTTGAGCATGAGGCGCAGTATCGCGGTCCAAAATTCTGTTGGTATAGGCATCGACACGGCGAATAATTTCTGCCCAATCGTAATGCTTTTCCATTTTAAGAACAGCCCGTTTTGCCAATAGCGCTCCAAGGGCTGGTTCTCGCGTGAGACGAAGCACTTGTGCAGCAAATTCTTCGGGGCGATCTGGATGCGCCATCAGGCATTCTTTGCCCGCCTCTGCAGTTTCATTAAACGCAGGAATATCGCTCGCCACGGTGGGCTTTCCAGAGGCCAAGCTTTCTAGAAAAGTCACCCCTAACGATGCGACACGTGTGGTTGGGCAAATATTGATATCCGCTGTGGCAAAATAATTTGGCTTTTCTTCGAGAATCGGTCCAATGAAATGGATTTCAGATTTGAGAGAGTCTTCAATCGAGTCTTCAAAAAAACTTTTGAGGGGGCCCGCACCAGCGATAATCAATCGTGTTCTCGGTTCCGCTTGGTGAATTATTCGAAACGCATCAATCAGTACCACGAGTCCGTTTCTGGGCTCCAATCGTCCGATGAAAAACAAATTGATTCTTCCGTCGTCAAAACGGCGAATTTTTTCGATTGGACCTTTAAACTCTGCCATCGGAATTCCATTCGGAATGACTTCAAAGTCACAGTTGAACCATTCACGAAAAGGTTTTGCACAAACTTCTGACACTGCGACTCTTCCTTCAAAGTCGTTCATCACTCGCGTCAGCGTTTTTTGCATCCAACCGTAAATCGCTGGTTTTGAACGCATCAAAGTATGGAGGTGCGCCACGATTGGGCAATCGGCATGGCGCTGAAACAGAATTGGAAGCACGGGTGTCAGCTGGCAATGAATATGGATGACATCGAATTTTTGTTCACGAATGAGATCTTTGATCTGTTTTCCGAGCCGCCAGCCCAGAGTTACTTTCGCAAGGCTGCCATTGGCAATGACTGGAACTGATCGACCGAGACGAAGAATTTCGAATCCATGCTCTGACTGGCGGATATTATGGGGTTCGGCAACATTCGATGTGATGAGTTTTACATCGTATCCCATTTTTGCAAATTCAACGGCGGCGTAGTGCACATCGCCACTCAAACCTCCGAGGTGAGGAAAATAATACTCACTCACAATGCCGACTTTCAGCGGTTTGTTTGGATCGATAGGGCGAAACTTTTTTCTGGCCGGGTCTTTACCGATTTTCCAAACGGTATTGAAACAAAAGAGCGCCAAAAAATAGCTCACGACCAGGGTATTATAAACTCCAACGCCAATATTCCACGAAACATAGCGAAACTTTGCGGTCCACGAGGACAGAGTGGGCGGTTGGACATGGAGCTTTTCAGACATAACGAACAATATTTACTCTAGTTTGCGATCCCTCAAAAGTGTTTTAGATGAATTATACTTGGCTCCTGAACTGGCATTGGTTAGCTCAAGGCGCATGGAGAATAATGATATTCATCAGCTTTCGGACCTGCTCTTCAGGGTTGCCTATTTTAGAAGGCCAATGTTTTTTAAGCTTTGGAATCAGTTGCGCGATCAAAATCTTGATTGGCCTCAGCGATTGAAGCGGGTGCTGATCAAATTGCTTGAACTGCAGAATCTTCCGGAGGCCCCACGACTTCCCTCGGATATCGAGTTTGTCTCGATGGTTGATCGGCGCTATCTTCCTGATTTGCTTGAACTTCCACAGCCACCCGTGGGGCTTTTTATTAAAGGAGAATTGAAATCGGGCCGACGTGCGGCGGTGATCGGATCGCGCAAGCCGACACCTTACGCTCGTCGAGTCACACGGGAACTGACCAGGCGTTGGACCGAAATCGGCTGGATTATCGTCAGTGGAGGAGCCATCGGCATCGATGCTGAGGCACACGCTGCGTGTCTGGAAGCAGGTGGCAGCACATGGGTGGTGATGGGAAGCGGCCATCATCATCTTTATCCTGCTCAACATGAACGACTTTTTAGAGAGGCATTGGGAAAAGGCGGTGCAATTATTTCTGAATATCCGCCGAATACTGAGGCTAGGCCTTATACCTTTCCGGAGAGAAATCGAATCATTGCGGCATTAGGCCAGACTCTTTTCTTGGCGCAGGCCCATGGTCGGAGCGGTTCGTTGAGTACGGCGAGGGCGGCGCTGGATCTTGGGAGAGATATTCACGTGCTTAAACCGATTCCAGGGGATGAAAATTTCGCTGGCAGTCAAAATTTGATTGATGCAGGCGCTAAGATTCTCATCGATGCGAAAGAATTTGCGACAGCGGTTTAAAAAGACATCCCGATATTGAGATATGTGCTGATCGCTGCTTTGACATCAATGCCGTTGCTCTTATTGGCTCCTGTATTGACGTAATCGTAGAAATAAATATCTGCGACCAGCGGAGAGAGGGATGCAAAAAACTGATCATCGAAAAAATATCGAATTTCAGGATGTAGCTGGACCCCGACCCGAATCGAATAGATTCGCTGTCGTCCGCTCGAGTCGATGGCCATCGTGCCGATGGGGCCGACTCCGCCATAAAAAAATAAATGTTGTAACTTCTCAAATAATGGCAAACGCATGCGATATTGCGGTGCCCATCCTATTTCGGAACTCGCTGAATTTAAGATGGTGAGATAGATAGGAGATTTCCACGCGCGAGATCCAAAATCGATGAGAAAACTAAAGTCAGGTGATTTTACGCCATCACGATTGATTGGAATTTTGGTTCCAAGTCCCAGAGAAAAAAATGCTTTGTCGGCGGCCGCTGAGAAGTCGAGGGTTTCCGGCTCTTCCTCTGCTACAGCTGTATTTTCTGTGGCTGTGGTTTGGTTTTTTGTGTCGGCGAGTTTTTTATCATCGAGAAATTGAACTTCGGAAATGGCGCTCTTAAAAGAGGCTCCCGTTCCATATGCATCTTGAGAACCTATTGTATAAACAGTGGCAACGTGCTCACCCGTGTGAACGACGACGACTTCTGCAATATTCATGGGAGGGCGATTTTTTTCGAGAGTATCTGCGCTATCAGCTGTTCTATACACATAGAGCCTATCGTTAACCTCAAGTCCGTCTTTTGAACCTCGATTGATAAATGCGAAATCATGAGGAGAGATCAGAGAAAAATCGCGGACCCCGACGAGCACTTTGCCTCGAACCATTCTCTTTGGCGCATGTGGTGCCAACTTAAATTCAACTTCCGAAAGGGGAGCGATAGAATCTCCAATTTCAATATGCAGTGATGCATTATAGATCTGAGCAATCACCGAATTTTCAAAAACCTTCGTGACTTCAGCAAATCCTTTCAGGCGAATATGGTGTCCAACGTCGCGATTAAATTCCCCAGGAACTTTTACAGGACCTCTGTTTTCGTAGATGGCAAAACGATCTCCCACTGAAACGGCGGCCCCATTAAGATCCAAATAGACATAATCTTTGTTGGCCAGAAGCGCCGCTCCAACATATGAGCCGCCTACTTTTCCGACAAAATTCAGATCGTCGACCAGGATGTCTTCGAGATAAACCGCTGTGTCTTGGTTGAGTATTGTATTTCGGCGAACATCAAATTCGACGATATCTGTATTTCCTGAATCAACTTTTCCACCAGAGGATGAATCGCTTTGTGCTTGAGCGGTTGAAAGCCCCAGGATTCCAAGAAATGAAATGGAAATTGTTTTGGAGAGGGACAGTCTTTTCATAATCATGGCGAGGGGTCCTTTGGTTGTTGTGAATCATCGGCGGGATTTTCGAGTTTTTCCAAGTGCGCCAGCGCTCGGGAAGCGCGATCGCTCCTCGGATAAAGATCGATAATTCTCTGTAATTCTGCGCGAGCGAGACCAAGCTCATTTTTTTGAATATAGCCTTCCGCGATCCAGTAGATGGCATTGTCGGCAAGGTCGGATTTTGGAAAGCGGTTGACGAAATATTCCATCATCAGAATTCCGTCGTCCCATCGGTCTTCACGAAAAGCGCGCAACGCGAGATGGTAGTACTCAGTGGGGCTGCCAATCGCTTTCGGAATTGAATGATTCGTGGGAACGGCCGCTGCTGATAAAAAAAGCGGGGCCAATAGAGCTTTCAACATAGGTAAAGTATATCTATGAAATTTGAGATTTTCTAATAGAATCAGGCAATTAGGATGTGACGCGTCATAAGTTTAAGGCTAAACAAGGTGACAGGAAAGCAAAAGGTCGGAAACGGCCGGGTATTAGGGATTCTAAAATGAGGACGCTTTGCGATATGAAATGGAAGGGGGGCTTCTATTTCAGCGAAGCTGTGCTAAGGAAGAGATGATTTTAAATTTTCCTCAACTTTTAGGTTTGATTTTTGGTAGTGATGTCTGGAGGTATTGAAAAATGGCGGAATTGAATAAAGAAAAGTTTCAACAGATGGTTGAAAACGGCGAAATTACCCCGAATATTCAGCTGACGGGGATGGATCTGCGCGAAGTGAACTTGCGAAGTGCTTTCTTGATCGGCGCGAATATGCGTGGCGCTAAACTTCAAAAGAGCAATCTTGCTTGCGCCAATCTTGAAGGGGCCAATCTTGAAGAGGCGGATCTTCGAGGATGCAATCTCAGCTATACGAGTTTCAAGAATGCCAATTTGAAGAATGCTAACCTTAAAAGCGCATACTTCGAATATACCGATTTTCGCGGTGCAAATTTGCAAGGCGCGAATTTTGAAGATACTTCGGGTCAGAAAATTCTTTAGTTCCAATCCAAATTCCAGATTTGAGGCGCCGATGGAACGAGAACGGCTTTAGAATCTGAGTAGCGTTGCTCCCCAAGTAAATCCTGCGCCAAAGGATGCGAGCAAGATGAGGTCTCCTTTTTTGACCTGACCCTTGCGCTCTGCATCGAGCAAGGCTGTGGGTATTGTGGCAGCGGTTGTATTGCCAAATCGGTCCAAGTTGATAGCGACCTTTTCAATAGGTAGGCCCAATCTTTCTCTTGCCGCTTCGATAATGCGAATATTGGCTTGATGTGGAATAAAGAGCTTGATGTCGCTTTGAGTGAGGCCGTTTTTCTTGAGAATCTCCGCTGAAATATCGGCCATATCTGTGACGGCCCGTTTAAAGACAATTCGACCATCTTGTCGGGCATAGTGTTCTCGGCGTTCCACGGTCTCTGCACTGGCGGGACTTCGTGATCCGCCTGAGGGGGCATAGAGCGATTCGGCACCACTTCCGTCAGACTTCATGAGGCTGTCAATAATGCCACGCTCGCCTTCGGCCTCTTCGATGAGGCTTGCGCTTCCACCGTCACCAAAAAGAATGCATGTCGTTCGGTCTTTGAAGTCTAGAATACTCGACATTTTTTCTGCAGCGACGAGAAGGATTTTCTTCGCTCGCCCAGACTGAATGAACGCTGCCGCAGTTTCTAGGCCATAAATAAATCCGCTGCATGCCGCATTGATATCAAATGCAAAGGCATTTTTGGCGCCGATTTCATTTTGAATCAGGCAAGCAGTTGCCGGAAACGTATAGTCTGGGGTGATGGTTGCACAAATGACGAGGTCAATCTCTTCTGGCTTAATATTCAAGCGATCAAACAATTTTTTAGCCGCCTGGACTCCCATATAGGCCGGAGTTTCATGAGCTTCGCTGAGTCTTCGTTCTCGAATTCCCGTGCGCTCCACGATCCACTGGTCGTTTGTATCGACGAGTTTGCTCAGTTCCTGATTCGTCACGATTCGCGCAGGAAAATAATCTTCAATTCCTGAAATTTGGGCCCTGACGGGCTGAGACGTTGCCATCTGAAAAAACACTAGATATAAGGGACTCTTAAGTAAAGCTTGGCCCTCGCCTTTGTAGCGGGATCTACCGGCTGGATCTATCGATAGATAAATTATCGATAAATAAATTCCGGTGGCCCGAAACGGATGGAATAGAGCGGATGAAATAGTAGTGTTAGAAAGGACGCACAATGGTTTCAATAATTTTTTCTCTTTTGCTGGGTTCTTTGCCAACTTCGCAAGTTGCCAAAGATGAGTTCGCTTTCAATAATCGCGCTGAACCAGAAACAATCGATCCAGCGAAGTCCACTGGAGTTCCCGACAATATGGTTGTCACTCAGATTTTTGAGGGGCTTTTGACGAAGACGGCCGATTGGATAAAAGTAATTCCGGGGCATGCGGAAAGCTTCAGTGTTTCAAAAGATGGCCTGTCGTATACCTTTAAGCTTCGAAGTGGTTTGAAGTGGTCGGATGGAAGTCCACTCACCGCGCGAGATTATGAATATTCTTGGTTGAGAGCCATTCATCCAAAGACTTTGGCGCAATACAGCTTTTGGCTAACTGATAATATTGTGGGTGCCGCCGACTATAACAAAAATCCAACGCCAGAAAACGCAAAGAAAGTGGGATTTAAGGCCGTCGACGATCGAGTCTTCACGGTGCAACTCAATAAGCCGTTGGGTTATTTCACTCATATTGTCTGTGAAAGTATTTTTTTTCCTGTGAAAAAGGACGTTGTTGAAAAGTTTGGAGATCAATGGACGCGACCCGAGCATATCGTATCGGCCGGGCCCTTCAAGCTGGTTGAATGGAAAGTTCAAGATCGTATGGTTTTGGAAAAAGATATTCAATACTGGCGAGCCAGCGATGTGAAGCTGAAGAAGGTCACGGTATTTCCTGTCGAAGATCGACAGACCGCGCTGAATATGTTTCGGCAAGGTCGTTTAGACTGGACAGGCCACGATGGTGCGCCCAATTCATTGGTTCCGTCTTTTCGGAATGATCCCAATTTCAGAATTAGTCCCGGTTTTACAAGCTATTTTTATTGGATCAATACTCAACGACCGCCGCTTGATGATCTGCGAGTTCGAAAAGCTTTGGTTTTGGCGATGGATCGAAAGAATTTGGTGAAAGAAGTGACTCGTGGTGGAGAAGTTCCCGCAGGGTTTTTTGTTCCAGTAAATACTGGAAGCTATAAGTCGCCTGCTGGAATTGTCTCAGACGACTATCGAGCAGATCTCGAAAAAGCCAAGAAACTTTTAGCCGAAGCGGGCTATGGCCCGGGTGGTAAGAAAATAAGACCGTTGAAACTCATCTACAACAATGATGAAAATCACAAAAAGATTGCCGTGGCATTTCAACAAATGTTGAAGAAGGAATTGGGCATCGATCTTGTTCTCACAAATATGGAATGGAAGGTCTATCTCAAGACTCAGACAGCGAAGGATTTTGATTTATCGCGCGCTGGTTGGCAGGGAGATTATCCAGATCCTGCTGCATTCTTGGAGAACGCCCTATCGACGTGTGGAAATAACTATTCGGGATGGAAAAATTCCACATTTGATCAACTTTTTGAGAAGTCGAATAGAACGGCCGACGTGAAGGCTCGAAATAAGCTTCTCTATGATGCTGAATCGCTGATGCTTTCAGAGGCTCCGATGATACCTGTCTATATCTATACGCATTTTGGATTTTTGCGGCCTGAGGTGAGCGGAATGGTGCAAAATGCCATTGATCGCCCCTATCTGAAATACGTCAGTAAGAAGTGAGATTTATCCAGTGCTCAGATATTTGATGAGACGGCTTGTATCGGCCGTTCTCACTATTTTTGTCGTGATTACGGTTTCATTTTTTATGATGAGACTGACGCCTGGTGGGCCGTTCTCTCGTGAGCGAAGCTTTCCACCTGAGATCCTCAAAAATATTGAAGCGAAATATGATTTAGATAAGCCGGTGATTGTTCAGTATGGAATATATCTCAAACGCATTTTGCTTCATTTTGATTTTGGCCCCTCAACTCGTTATGCAGATCGTTCGGTCAACGAACTGATTGCTTCTGGATTTGGTTATAGCCTCAAAATTGGTGTCGGAGCCTTGATTGTAGCGTTGTTGGTTGGATTGTTGGCCGGGTTGATTGGAGCTCTTAATCACAATAAGAAGCTCGATCATATTGTGATGGGATTTGCGATGGTGGGAGTTTCTGTTCCGGAGTTTGTATTGGCCAATCTGCTGGTTCTTGGATTTGCGCTGGGCCTGCAGTGGGTTCCAGTGGCGGGCATTGATGATTGGCGCGGTTATATTCTTCCATGGATCACTCTGGGTCTCATCTATGCCTCATCCATTGCGCGGTTAACGCGTGGCGGGATGCTCGAAATTTTGGGGCAGGATTTCATTCGAACGGCTAAGGCGAAAGGTTTGCCCTCAAGAACAATTGTTTTCAGGCATACGTTGAAAGGTGGATTGCTTCCTGTTGTCTCTTATCTTGGTCCAGCGACTGCGGGGATGTTTGCAGGGAGTTTAATTATTGAAAGAATTTTTAATATTCCTGGCCTGGGCCGTTTTCTAATCGATGCAGCGATCAATCGTGATTATACGATGTCGATGGGCGCTACGATCGTCTTTGCTTCGTTGATTATTGTGATGAATGTGATCGTTGATTGTCTTTATGGACTACTTGATCCTCGGGTGACCTATTCATGACCGACTTGATCGCATCGAAGCCCCGCTCTCTTTGGTATGATGCTTACCGTCGCCTCATCAAAAACCGTGCAGCAGTTTTTGGAATTATTTTTGTCGCTCTCGTTGTGTTGGCTGCGATTTTCGGACCGATGCTTTCGCGATTTGAATATGATGCCACAGACTTTGCGAGAGTGAATCAGCCGCCATTTGTTTTCGATCTTCAAAAATTCACCGAAGAGAAATTTGTTCAACTCAATGCAGATGATTTTGTTCAAGTGGGCCCCGTTTTTTTTAATCGAAACAACTGGCTCGGCACTGATGATCTAGGTCGAGATCTGCTCGTGAGAATTTTGATAGGAGCACGAGTGTCTCTGGCTGTGGGATTTCTTGCCTCTCTTGTCAGTTTAATTATTGGGGTGCTCATGGGCTCGTTGGCAGGCTACTTGGGTGGATGGGTTGATCAACAGATCACGCGACTCATTGATCTTCTTTATAGTATGCCGTTCATGTTTTTCGTCATTCTCTTGATGTCGGTGGCGGGTCGTAGCTTTTATTTGCTGTTCGTCGCGATCGGAGCTGTATCGTGGTTAACGACGGCTCGGATTGTTCGAGGACAAATTATTTCTCTGAAGAATTCAGAATTCATCGAGGCGGCGAGGGCTTGTGGGTCGAGTCATTGGACCATCATTTTTCATCATTTGATTCCGAATACACTTGGTCCAATCGTTGTTTATTTTTCTCTTCTCGTGCCGCGACTCATGTTAGAGGAATCATTTTTGAGTTATCTCGGATTGGGAGTTCAGGCGCCAATGTCTTCTTGGGGGTCTTTGGTTGCGGATGCACAAAATTATATTGCGTTATATCCTTGGATGGTGATTTTTCCAGGGCTTGCTTTGACGCTCACTTTGTTCAGTCTTAATTTCATTGGGGATGGTCTTCGAGATGCGCTGGATCCGCGTTTGAAAGGAAAGAGCTAGTGGCCCTTCTTGAAATCAAAGATTTGACTGTCGAATTTCAAACCGATGAGGGGATTGTCAAGGCGGTCGACCACGTGTCGTTTGCACTCGACGCTCGAGAAATTTTAGGAATCGTGGGCGAGAGTGGCAGTGGAAAATCTGTAACATGTTTGGCGTTGTTGGGGCTTCTGCCCATGCCTCCGGCAAGAATTGTCTCAGGCCAGATTTTGTTTGAAGGAAGAGATCTGTTAAGGATCTCGAGATCTGAGCTGCGCGCATTGCGGGGGCGAGATATCACAATGATCTTTCAGGATCCGTTCACTTCGCTGAATCCTTATCTCAAGGTGTCGACTCAGATGATGGAGGTGATTGAGTTTCATTCACGCATGACGAAGCGAGAAGGCAGACATCGATGTATTGAGGTTTTGGAACAGTTGGGAGTTCCAGAGGCCGAATTGAGATTCAATTCTTATCCTCATCAGTTATCTGGGGGACTGAAGCAGAGAATCATGATCGGAATGAGCCTTTTGCTAAAGCCTAAAATTCTTATCGCAGATGAGCCGACTACTGCGCTCGACGTGACGATTCAAGCTCAGATTTTAGATCTGTTAAAAGACATCAATAAAGATCTTGGAACTTCCATCATTATGATCACACATGATTTGGGGGTCGTTGCGGGGCTTTGCAAAAAAATTCAGGTGATGTACGGGGGGCGGCTCATTGAGAGAGGATCTCCCGAGGATATTTTCTATAGAACGAAACATCCCTATACAGCTGGGCTTCTTGACTCCATACCCCATATCGAAACAAAGCCTGGAGATCGCTTGCGCCCAATACCAGGAAGCCCGCCGGACTTAACGAAAGTGGGCGATGAGTGTGCCTTCGCACCACGATGCTCAAGAGCTGAAGCCCAATGCAAACAGAAACGACCTTTGATCGATTTCGTTTCTGAGACTCATTCGTACGAATGTTTTTTTCCGGTACTCGCGAATAAAAAAGATGAGGTTGTGGCGTGAGTCTATTGCAGGTTGAAAATCTTAAGGTTTATTTTCCTGTCAGTCGTGGAGGTTTGTTCGGTCGTGACAAACGATTTGTGAGAGCAGTCGACGGTATCAATTTCGAGATCGGGGAGTCAGAAACTCTTGGACTTGTTGGCGAGAGTGGTTGTGGAAAATCAACCACAGGCCGCGCATTAATGCAGCTGATTCAGGCGACCGAAGGAAAGATTCGTTTTGATGGAACTGAATTTTCGACTTTTAACAAAGACACTCTGAAAATATTTAGACAAAAAATTCAGATGATTTTCCAAAATCCATATAGTTCCCTTAATCCGCGGATGACGGTGGGCTCAATTATTGCTGAGCCATTAAAATCCATGACGAGTCTGTCAAAAACACAGCGATTGGAGCGCGTCAGGCAATTGATGAACGATGTGAATTTGAATCAAAAATTCATCAATCGATATCCGCATGAGTTTAGCGGCGGTCAGAGGCAGAGAATTAATATTGCGCGGGCTTTGGCCATCTCTCCGAAACTTATTATTGCCGATGAGCCAGTGTCTGCCTTGGATGTTTCTATTCAGGCGCAGATCGTGAATTTGTTGCAGGACCTGCAGTTGAAATACAAGATGGCTTTTTTATTTGTGGCGCATGATTTGTCTGTCGTTAAAACTCTTAGCCATCGTGTTGCGGTGATGTATCTCGGTAAAATTGTGGAGATGGGTGCGACTTCGACACTGTATGATGATCCAAAACATCCCTATACACAGGCGTTAATATCGTCGGTTCCAATTCCAGATCCTGTGAAAGAATCGAATCGAAAGCGCATTCTCGCTACCGGCGAAATACCATCGCCGATTAATCCGCCTGCAGGCTGCACCTTCCATCCCAGATGCCCTGTTGCAAAAGAGCGTTGCCGTTTAGAAGCTCCTCAGCTTAGAATTTTACCAAATGGCTCGGCAGTGTCCTGCCATTTTGCAGAATGAAGAATCGTCTTTATAGAGAATTTCAGTTTGATGGTCTTGTTGGTCCTAGTCATAACTATGGGGGGCTGAGTTTCGGGAATACCGCGAGTACGCGACACGGTGGCATGATTTCAAATCCGCGTGAGGCTTTTATTCAAGGCTTAGAAAAGATGGAATTTATTTCTGGATTGGGAATTGGGCAGGCCTTTTTGCCACCACAGAATCGCCCACAACTGAGCATTCTTCGCAGACTTGGATTCAGTGGATCAGATGAAGAAGTTCTCGCGGCAGCAGCAGTAAGCGATGAACATTTGTTGCGGCAAGTGTCGAGCGCATCGTCTATGTGGACAGCGAATGCTGCGACCGTTGTTTCATCGGATGAATCTCAGGATTCGAAAACTCATTTGGTACCTGCAAATTTGTCGCAGATGTTTCATCGAGCGATAGAAGCAGACACGACAACTCGAGTTCTCACTTCCATCTTTTCTGATCGGCGACATTTCAATGTTCATACGCCGCTTCCGTCTGGGCTGCATTTTTCTGATGAAGGTGCTGCCAATCATATTCGATTATGTACATCGAAATGTTTTTTCCATTTATTCGCATGGGGGCGCTCGGCGTTTCAAACCGAGATGCCAAAGCCGAGGTTATTTCCTGCGCGGCAAACATTGGAGGCTTCACAGTCGCTCGCGCGTTTACATCAACTGCCGTCGAAGGCTGTGGGGTTTCCTCGACAGAACGAAGCGGGAATTGATGCTGGGGCGTTTCACACCGATGTCTTAGGTGTGGGGAACGATCAATTTTTAATGCTCCATGAGCTGGCCTTTGCTGAGCAGCAGAAATGGATTTCTGATTTGAAGACTCATCTTGGCGATGAACTGTCTATTATCGTGGCATCTGAAAAAGAGTTGCCGGTTCAAAACGCCGTGAAGTCTTATCCGTTTAATTCTCAAGTTCTCACGTTGCCAGATGGTTCAATGGTGATTGTCGCACCGACAGATTCTGAAGAAGATGACTATTCGAGAAAATTCTTACAACGTGTGGTGGATGAAAAAAATCCGATCAAGGCTGTTCACTTTTTAGATGTGAGACAGTCGATGCAAAATGGCGGCGGGCCGGCATGCCTTCGTCTTCGGATTCGTCTGTCTTCTGATGAAGTCGCCGGGATAGCTGCGAGTGTTTTTTACAACGAGACCATGCATCAAAAGCTTTTGGCGTGGTGCGAACATCATTATCGGGACCGCCTGTCTAAAGAAGATTTGGCGGACCCTCTGTTTCATCGTGAATCGATGACAGCGCTGGATGAGCTGACACGAATTCTCAAGCTGGGTTCTGTTTATGATTTTCAGTTAGTTTCGTGATGAGATTTTGAAAGCATTAATGGCGCAGTGAGGAAGGCAACACAGCAGATGAGCCTCTGAAAAGCGATCTTCATCCATCCTCATTCATTGATCGAGCCGACAGAGTCAGTAGCTGCAATTTTTTTGAGATATCTCAGCTTATCATTGACCATCTTATTTTCTCTTGACAGAGCTGAAGGATGGGTCTCATGAACTTAAAATGCGTGGCAGTCATCGCGTTTCTTATTCCAGGTTTTGGAATTTCCGCTGAACGTTCTGGAAAGAAATGCGCTGAGGGAACAAAAAAGATCGCGGCCGTAAGAAAACCAAAAATTGAGATTCCTAAATGGCGAGGGTATCAACCACTGGCCAACTACGAGCTGCCAGAAACTTTGGTGGATTTGAAGTTAAAAATTTTTTCAAGTGCAACGGAAGCTGACCGAACGGGCATTTTTGTTGTGTTCAAAAAGAGCAAAGCAAGTGAACGATTTATTCGGAGTTTTGAAGGGAGTGATGCATTTGTGATTACGCCCATTGCCAAAGATTCGAGTGGCACACTTTATAAGATGATCACTTTTGGTGAACTCTCGACCTTAGGAGCAGTTCTTCAGCGTCATTGGAATGAGTCAAGAGTGAAAGGCATAAAGACCATGGTGTTCATTTCTAATCGTAAGCCTGGTTTAAAAAAACAAAAAGGTGGTTGGGCTCCTGGCTAATCTGTTTGACCACTTGGCCTAATCATTTCTAGCAGCCGCCATGACAACTCGGTGTTTCAAATTCGCCTAACCAAGAACTGCGATGCCCGCTTGTTGCAAGATTCTGAGCTCGCTTTTTTTAGTGAGCTTAGTTCAGTTCGCTTGCGAGTTCTCCATTGATCCAAAGTTCAAATTGTTTGAGCACTTTAGGATTATTAAAATCATAGGTTAAGTTCCACCGAAAGTGGTGGGATCTAAAGAAAAGCTTGAAGCTCAACTCGCTCAAATAAATGCTGACATTGATGCTGAATTAGCCCGACTCGTTCAGAAGCTTTCTCCAACCGAAGCTTCTCCAAAAGAAGCCTCGTCTCCAGAAGATTTGTTATTGGAGATCAGTAAATCCTTCGAAGCAGGAATCCCTCCGTTGCCTGAAAAGCTCCCAAGCGAACGACAATAAAAATAAGAGAGCTCGTCGACAGCCGCCAATGTTGCCGAGCCCTTTTGAAGTCTCGCGTGATCGAATGATCGTCGAATTGCTTTTCCAGGAGATCATGGAAGCCGTAGCTCATCATTAACAGAGCAATTAAGACTTTGAACCGACAAGGGTGATGGGTTTCGTTAAAGCATGAATACCGTCTTTTGATCCTTTTTTGACAATATACATGGCTTTGTCGGCCGCAGCGATCAGTGCATCAATAGTGTTTCCATCTTCTCGAACGCTGGCTATTCCGAAACTGGCAGTCACTTTGATATTGAGATGTCTTGTCTTCAGAAAAACATGAGAACGTAGATTTTCAAGCGCTCGCGACAAGAAGTGCACGGCCTCCTTCTTGGAGGTTCTCGGCAACACTAAAATAAATTCATCACCGCCATAACGAATCGCAACGTCCGACAAGCGAACAGTAGAAAGAAGAAAGTCGCCAAACTCTCTTAAAAGTTGAGAGCCCACCATATGGCCGTGTTCATCGTTTACTGTCTTAAAATTATCGATGTCGATGAACACAAGAGCAAGATCTTCGCGATAGCGCTCGCAGCTCGCAATTTCTCTGTCGAGAACCAAATGAAGATAGCGAGAATTATAGAGCTTCGTGAGGTCATCCGAGATCGTGAGTTCCTGGACAGCGCGATAGTTGCGAGCATTTTCAACGGCAATTGCCAGATAGTCGCTGAATGTTTCAAGAGTTCTGAAATTATCGTTCGAAAAATATGTTTCTGTTTCGTCGCGATAAAATGCGAGCAGGCCTAAGACAGAACCTTTTGAAACAATAGGAAGTGTGATCACACTGGCAGGTTTTGGGACGACAAAGCCATCGACCTTTGGAAAAAACAGGGGGTCTTTGTAGGGATCGTTGATAAGTTCGCCCCGACCCCGTTCTAATGTTCGGCCGAGAATTCCTTGACCCAGAGAAAAGGCTTCTTTGCGCTTAGTGGCTTCGCGGGGATACTCGAAATAAAATTCGCTCGATCCATTATCAAGCAAGACCAAAGCAAAGTGTCTGCATTGAACGAGGCCACCCAGCTTTTCAACAACGATTTTTAAAATTTCGGAAAGATCCAATGATGAGGTGAGAGTTTTGCCAAGTGAATCAAAGATCAAAAGTTTTTGGACGGTATGTTGGAGGTCACGGATCACTTCATTTTCAAGAAGTTTTTCTGGGAAAGCGAGCGAAAGGGGGCTGGCCTGCGTTAACGGCAGGCGATTTTTGGTTTTTTTCGATTTTGTCTTCGATCCCCGCATTTTCCTCTGTATTGACCTGTTACCAATAGTTTATAACGGTTCGGTCATGCCCACCAGATGAGGATATGTTGCTATGCCACCAGGGAAAAATAAAAATATGAAGGATTTTGGACGTTTAGGTATTTTGACCTCCGGGGGAGATTCTCCAGGAATGAACGCAGCCCTGAGGGCCATCGTCAGATCGGCCCATTTTTATGGGCTTGAAGTGGTGGGTATTCGGGATGGCTATGATGGCTTGATTAAGGGAAAACTGGCCCCGCTCACCTTGAGAAGTGTTGGAAATATCATTCAGAGGGGGGGAACTTTTTTGGGCACCTCTCGATCCCAGGAATTTCGAACAAAAAAAGGACGCGAGCAGGCCTATCGAGTTTTGAAGGCTTGGAATATTTCTGCGTTGATCACCCTTGGTGGTGACGGAACCATGATGGGGGCTGGTATTCTTTCGAAAGAATTTCCAATTCAGGTCGTAGGAATTCCTTGCACAATTGATAACGATCTTTTTGGAACAGACTTAAGTATTGGCTTTGATTCTGCTGTAAATACAGCTGTTCAATGTATCGATAAGATTCGAGATACGGCAGATTCGCACGGCAGGGTTTTCATTGTTGAAGTGATGGGCCGAAATACGGGGCATATCGCGCTCGAGACAGCTCTCGCGGTAGGTGCGGAATATGTCGTGATTCCCGAAGCGCCTTTGAATCTAAAAAAATTGGTTGGAAAAATTCAGGCGGGGATCGATCGAGGAAAAACGGGAAGCTTGGTCATCGTTGCTGAGCGAGAACATCCGGGTCACGCGATCGAATTGGCTCAGAAGGTGATGAAATTTATACACAGAGATGTTCGCGCGGCAACGTTGGGGCATTTGCAACGAGGCGGAAGCCCGACATCGACAGACAGAAACTTGGCCTCTCGTTTAGGCGCTTATGCGGTGGATGCTTTGCTCAATAGAAAAACGAGGATCATGGTGGGTCTTCATCATGATGAATTGAAGTTGGTCCCATTTAATGTGGTTATTGGAAAAAGAAGAAAAGCAGATCTTGAAAGACTGAAGCTTGTGCATCGCCTTTCAATTTGAAAGACTTATGATTTGTATGACTGGAAATAAAAAGTGAAATCGAAATTTATATTTGTCACGGGTGGAGTTGCTTCGAGTCTTGGAAAAGGAATCGCTGCGAGTTCGATGGCGGCGATTCTTGAGGCACGGGGCTTAAAAATCACAATTGTGAAGATGGATCCCTATATCAATGTTGATCCAGGTACGATGAATCCACTCGAGCATGGTGAAGTTTTTGTGACTCAGGACGGTGCCGAAACCGATCTCGATCTAGGACACTATGAGCGATTTACACATGCCGTTTTGACTCAAGACAATAATTTTACGACGGGTCGTGTTTATCATTCGGTCATTACAAAAGAAAGACGTGGAGATTATCTCGGGGCGACAGTTCAAGTAATTCCCCATATCACTAATGAAATTAAAGAGCGCATTCTTCGGGCAGCGAAGGACGTGGATATTGTGATTGTAGAAGTGGGTGGAACGACCGGGGATATCGAAGGGCTTCCTTTTTTGGAGGCCATTCGTCAGCTGAAAACTGACCTGGGACCTCAAAATACTTTGTTTGTGCATCTTACATTGATTCCATTTATTGCCTCCGCAGGAGAAATTAAAACTAAACCGACGCAGCACTCAGTCAAAGAGCTTCTGAGTATCGGAATTCAGCCAGATATACTTCTGTGTCGAACCGCGAAAGTTTTATCCAAGGAAGTAAAACGTAAAATTGCATTGTTTTGTAACGTAGCAGAAAATTGCGTGATTACGGCGATTGATGTGTCGAGCATCTATGAAGTTCCTCTGAATTTCCATCGCGAAGGTTTGGATGATCGAGTGATTGAGAGATTAAATATCTGGACTCGTCAGCCTGATCTGAAACCGTGGGAAGATCTTCAGGCCAAACTTCAAAATCCAAAGGCGGTCATCAAACTGGGTCTTGTCGGCAAATATGTTTCGTTGAAAGAGTCCTATAAAAGTTTAAACGAAGCCATTTCGCATGCCGGACTGGCACATGATTGCAAGGTTGAAATCGCGTATGTGGATCCTGAAGAACTCGAGCAGAATAATTCTTTGGTAGAAACAAAACTCACAGGTTTGCATGCGATTATCGTGCCTGGTGGTTTTGGTAGCCGTGGAACTGAGGGCAAAATCTTGGCGATTCATTTTGCACGAGAGGAAAAAATTCCGTTTCTTGGAATCTGCTTGGGTATGCAGTTAGCCTCCATTGAATTTGCGCGTAATGTTGCGGGAATCAAAGACGCTCAGTCGCAAGAATTTCAACCAGAGTCCAAGAATCCAATTATTCACTATATGGAAGGTCAAGGGGCCGCACTGCAAAAGGGTGGAACCATGAGACTGGGCGGATATCCCTGCGTGATGATATCTGGATCAATGGCCGCCAAGCTTTATGGTGTGACCGAAGTTTCAGAGCGACATCGCCATCGATTGGAATTCAATAATGCCTATCGAGAAAAATTAGAGGCGAAGGGCATGAAGATTGTGGGGGCTTCCCCAAATGGCGACCTCGTTGAAATCATTGAGTTGAAGAACCATCCGTTCTTTATTGGAGTTCAGTTCCATCCGGAGTTCTTGTCTAAGCCCATGAAACCGCATCCTTTGTTTAAGGGATTGGTGGGCGCTGCGCTTGAAAGATTAAAGTCTTAGACGTTTCGGCAACTGTGAATTATAGGTAAACAATGAGAATCATTTCAGGCGAATGGGGTGGTCAGGGAATTCCTGGAAAGGCAAGCCCTAAGCTGCGGCCGACATCAGATAAGGTCAAAGAATCCATTTTTGATCAGTTGGAAGCTCGCTGGATTACCGACTGGAGTTCGGTGGAAGTGCTCGACCTATTCGCGGGTTTGGGTTCACTGGGTCTTGAGGCCTTGTCAAGGGGCGCAAAACGAGCCGTTTTTGTCGACCATCATTTGATGACTGCACGGCAGCTGACTCAAACTGTTCAAAGCTTCGGCGCTGAAAATCGCACGGAGGTGCTGTGTAAAGGAGCTCTTGATGCGCTTCGTTGGCTGGCGCAGCGGGATCAACAGTTTAATCTTATTTTTCTAGATCCGCCTTATCGAGAAGATTGGATCAGCGCAGTTTTAAACAGTTTACAGACGCATCATGTTTTGGCGCGAAAAGGTTTGATCATTGCTGAACACGACAAGCGTGAAAATTTTGCATCTACGCAGGCTCTTTGGAAAGAAGAGAATTCACGGCGCTTTGGTGATAGCCAAGTTACCATTCTATCTGCGAATGAAATGTAAGGGGACTCAATGGACTATCGACAATCTGGAGTTGATCGTGAAGAGGGAGATCGATTTGTCGAAGATATCCGAAATCGAGTTGAACAAAAAAAAAGATCTGAAGTGCTGAGCTCTCTCGGAGATTTTGGAGGCTTTTTCGAAGCACCCAAAAATCTAAGGGAACCGATTTGGGTTGCGACAACAGACGGTGTCGGCACAAAATTGCTGTTGGCCGAGGAAGCTTTCGATTCTGGATTAAATGCTGAAGCTCATCGTCATGTTGGCCAAGATGTTGTGGCTATGTGTGTAAACGATCTTTTGGCTTGTCGAGCAGAGCCCATTATCTTTTTAGATTATATCGCCACCGGAAGAATCAATCGAAACGCCTTAGGCATTTTGATTGATGGCATTGCTGGCGCATGCGAAGCGTCGGGTTGTTCTTTGATCGGTGGAGAGACAGCTGAAATGCCAGGCTACTATCCCGTGGGTCGTTATGATGTGGCGGGGTTTTCGGTTGGAGTATTAGAAAAATCACGGCGATTTAATCTTTCGTTGGTTGAGGCTGGGGATCGCGTCTTTGGTTGTTCATCATCCGGTTTTCATTCGAATGGCTACTCTTTAGTTCGAAAGATCATGAAAGATCAGAATTGGCGTTTGTCCGATTCTTTGGAGGGCAAGCCTTTGGCTGAAACTCTTTTGGTCCCAACCGAATTATACGTCAAAAGATTTTTGACGATTGATCGCGAGTTTGAATTGAAAGCAGCTTCCCATATTACTGGTGGAGGGCTTGTTGAAAATCTTCCTCGCGGTTTCAATGAAGAGCGGTTGCGTGTGGTTCTGAGTAGGAAAGCAATTTCAACTTCCGCACTGATGCAGCGATTCGTAGAAGCATCAGGGATGCCAGAATTCGAAGCATTTTCGACCTGGAATATGGGCATTGGTTTTTGCGTTGTGGTCGCAGAAAAAGATTCTCTAAGGTTTCAACAGAAATATCCTGATTGGCATCAGATTGGGCATATCGAGCTTAAGTCTGATAAGGCGGCTCCTTCGGCTGTCATCGTTGCATAAGTTTATGGTGAAGTGGGCCATATTTGTCTCTGGAAATGGTTCGAATCTTCAGAACGTTTTAGAGTTGGAGCGAGATATATTAAAGACTCAAGAGGTCTCTCTGGTGGTCGCGGATAGAGACTGTTTTGCATTACAGAGAGCGACTCATTTTGGAAAAATGCATCTGGTGATTCCTGCAAAGCGCGATGATGAAATGCTTCAGACACTTCGAAATCAACAAGTGAACTCGATTTTTCTGCTGGGCTATATGCGTGTATTGAGCGAGTATTTCATTAACACTTGGAAGGCTCCGATCATAAATCTGCATCCAAGTCTGCTGCCAAAATATCGAGGTCTTCATGCGATTCAAAGAAGCTATGATGCGAAAGATAATGAAGCAGGAGTGACCCTCCACGAAGTTGTGCCTGAGCTGGATGCAGGACCTATTTTAAAACAATTAAGTTTTGAAGTTCCAAAAAATATTTCTTTTGATGATTTTGAAGTGAGAATTCATTCTCTTGAGAGAAAAATAGTTTCTGACTATTTGCTGGATCTAGAGCACAAACGATGAGTAGCCTTATATCTTAGAGGGCTATGAGCTTAACAACATTTGATTTTACAATTTTGGGGGATACGCAACCAGAGGGATTGCTCGTTGCGTCTGCATTGGTAAGGCGGGGATATTCTGTTCAGGTTGTGTCTTCGGTCGCACTGGGTGAAAAAGCGTCGAAGGAAGAAGAAAACTGGATTTTTCCTTCATCGTTGGGTGCAAAACAGCTGAGTGATGTATTTTTTCGAGCGGGATTCTTTCGCTATGAGGATGCAGCACTTGTTCCTCATCAAAAAGTCAGACAGTTGCTTTTGCCGAAAAACCGGCTCACGTTTACGGGATCTATCGCCAATTGTCTGAGTGAGGTTGAGAGAGAATTTCCGCACCTGTGGTCGTCACTCTCGAGTTTATATCAACTTCGCGAAGGACGTCATAAATCAGCACTTCATAAGACACTTCAAAAATTGATGGATATTCAACGGCGAGACTCGCAAGTGCGAGATTTAGTGGCGCTTGATTCGCATTGGACCCTCAGACCTGGTCGTGAGTTATCAGATTTGGAGCGTTTGAAATATTGGGTCGAGAGCTTGCTGCGGCAGAGTGAAAAACATTTTTCTGTTGATCCGCAACTCGGCAAGTCTTATTGCGCTTTTCTGTCTGAGCATGCCCGAAAATGGGGGGTGGTTTTTAACTCCCAGGCTTTGTTGTTTAAGTCGTTGTTGGTTGGATATCAGATTTCAAAGGAGACAAGGTCGTCGTCTTTGATCGTCAATAGCCTCGGGGCCAATCGACTGTTGGCGCGAAGTGGTCAGTTGCCAGAGTCTGCATCCATGGATTTTTGGATGTATGAGGATTCGTTTAGCATTCCCCTTGATGAGCTTCCCGAGCCTTACGGAGAGCAGCTCTATTTTTACTCGACGGAATCTTCTGCGGGAATTCCACATGCGCGGTCATTGAAGATTGAACGTGATTTTGCTCGAGGAATGGCGAATCTCAAGTTGGGAAGCTGGCTGCCTTTTGACGATACAAAGATGTGGCATTTTCAGATTGATCAGGGGCGTAAGTCGTTGCGGCGCTTACTGCCATTTTCTGCCGACCTCTCGTCAGTGGCGCTTCCATCGATCTTGGATCTAACGGAGTTGCGAGGAGAGACCATCAAACTAGGAAAATTTGACAAGTTAATTCCTTCTAGAGCTCGAGAATCTGTATGGACCTCCTGGATGCGTCGAACATCCTTGGGATCCTCGCGAAGGCCTTTTTCGTTGAGGCGGCGCATTTATTCTCTGAATCCATATGATTTGGAGTGGAAGACCAGAGATTATAGCTTTGAGAAGTCCCTGGCATTACTCGAACATTTCGAGAGGAAGAAGCGTTCCTTTGCAAAGGTCTGATCTATTTGCCTTGTGTGAACTTCGTATTATAATGGAGTAGAGGTTTTATGATTAAAGCGCGTCGGAAAGCTATGCGTAGTTTGTTGCAAGGAAAGGTCGTCAATATTTCGGACTACCGGACCCTGAGAACCGGACGAGGGAGTCGTAAGATTGCCCTTGTCTCGGACAATAAGGTTTTGGTTGCAGGTCTGAAAGAGAGCTTGAAAAACGATGCCGAGGTCGTTGATTTCGAGGGCCGGTTTTCTTTGGAACAGGCGCTAAAGAGTGGCGAATGGGATGGAATTGTTCTCGATGATCGCACTTTGAAAGATGATACTTTGGTCCTCTGCGAAAAATTGAAACGCCACGGTAAATTCGAAGACGTCTTTTTGATGATCGTTTCTTTGAATGATTCTAAAGACGTCGTTCGACTCGGTTACGAAAAGGGTTGCGATGAATGGGTGACTAAGCCGGATAGCGTCGAGCATGTCTCGCGACTTTTGTCACAACACCTATCGATTTGATAGAATTTCCATTATGGATAAAGGCCTCTCGCGAGCATGGCCTTGGCGACTCTTTCAATTCCAACCATCTGTGCCGCAACCCGCATATAGACCTTATGCTTTTTCTGCGCGTCGATGACTTCTTGAAACGCTTTCGTCATTAAGCGTGCTAACTCTCGATTGATTTCTTTTGCACTCCAGAAAAAATTCTGAAGTCCCTGCACCCATTCGAAATACGAAACTGTTACGCCGCCAGCATTTGCCAATACATCGGGAATGACCATGATTTCATTCTGGCGCTCTTTCAGAACGAGATCTCCCTCAGTGGTTGTTGGGCCATTTGCCCCTTCAGCGAGAATTCTACATTTCAACGCCTGTGCCACCTTGTTATCGATCTGATGCCCCGTTGCTGCGGGGATCACAATATCAGCCTTCGCTGTGAGAACATCCACTTGCGAGCAAGTATCGGCTTCCGTAAAGCCTTTTAAAGAGCGATTCTTCTGTGCATATTCAAACGCCTTTGGAATATCGATTCCCTTTGTATTCGCATATCCGCCAGAGACATCACTGATATGTGTGACCTTGCATCCCATCTTATGAAGCTTAAGTGCGGCATGAGTTCCGACGTTCCCGAATCCTTGAACTGCGACTCCTGTATTTGAATCAAGTGTGAGTCCGAGAAGTTTCGCTGCTTCCATAACTGTATAGACTACTCCGCGACCTGTCGCTTCGGTTCTTCCGAGCGATCCGCCAATTGAAATTGGTTTTCCTGTGACAACTCCAGGAACAGCGAAGCCTTTGAGCTGTGAGTAGGTATCCATTACCCAGGCCATGGTTTGTTCGTTTGTTCCCATGTCGGGTGCTGGGATATCTTGTTGTGGCCCGATGAATCCAACCATCTCAGAAGTATATCGGCGGGTCAGTCTCTGTAATTCGAGTCGGCTGTGTTTTGTGGGATCAATTCTTATTCCACCTTTTGCTCCACCCAGCGGCAAATTCATAATGGCGCATTTCCATGTCATCCAAGTGGAAAGCGCGGCAACCTCGCCCAGTGTGACGTCATCTGCATAACGAATCCCGCCCTTATACGGCCCTCTTGTGTCGTTATGCTGTACCCGGTAGGCATCAAAAACCTTGACCTGGTTGTCTTCCATCCGCACCGGAACGCTAATCAGAACTGCGCGGTCTGGAACCCGGAGTCTAGCGGCAACATTCTTATCAAGATTCATTGCCTCGGCGACTTCATCAAATTGTCGTTGAGCCATCAAATATACTGGATCGTTTTCCCACTCCATGTGACAGAGACTACGTCTGATGCGCCCTTGTTGAAAAGGGTAAAGTGATGATTTCAGACGGGAATTTTAGAGTTCTAGGCCGTATTCACGGAGCCCCTTTTGTGCTAAAAAGGCCCACTTATAGATGAATGGAATTTCTTCCATATTCCTGTGGGTTTTTGTCGTTTGGAGCGGACTCTCGAATGCCTTTAGCGCCGAGCCAGAACTTATTTTGAACGGAAGGATGGATTCGTCTGGAAACTCATTTAAATATTTTTTATTGCGAGATCAAAACGGACAGCCGATTCTTTCTCGCAGCAACCATGCTATTTATGAGGGAATTCGACCAAGTTCTTCGCGAAACATTGCGCCTGTACATGTTTTGAGTTCGTTAAAAAGCCTTCTTGAAAACGGTTATATTGAGCAGGCGCGTCAGCCTGAAGAATCAACTCCGTGGGTTAAAGATATTGCGTCGATTCGCGTAGATTTTCGGGCGGTTGAGGAGGCTTTTGAAAGCCTTTCGAAGGATTCAAAGCCTTTGCTCGATTTTTTCACAAATAGCCCGTCATTGAAGGCTGAAATTTTTGAAAAGCTTCTGTTGGGTGATTCGTTAGAGTTGGACTATCGAAAATTGAAGGCATTTAAGATCGGCGCGACTTACCCAAACCCAGAACCCATTCGATTTCCGATTCGTGTTCCTGTGTCTGCTTTTTTGCGAGGCATATCGTTTCCTGATCGCGTTGAAAAAAGCCTGGATTATGTTTGGGGGAAAGTCGCCGATACGTATTTTGATATCCACGTTGCAAAATTGAATTTGGCATTTCAGAAGAAATCAATTTTGTTCAATGCCTCAGACCAAAGCCTTGATATTGAAGTCGACCTTAAGGGTGCAGACCTTTCTGGAATGATTCATGGCATTGGGCGTGTCAAAAATATTTCTGATTGCTTTGATCTGATCGACAACAAGGATCCTCGCAAGTACTGGCTAAATCCAAATTTCTGGAGTCAGAAGAGTGTTCTTGTGGGGGCCGAAATCGGTGGGGCGAAAGTAAGATTTTCTTTGAAATTTGAGTTGGATGATGACGGCTTTTGGAAAATCAAAATGTCGAAGCCGCTGAGATTGAGTTTTCCAGCAAGTTCCAACCCGTCAGGCTCTGCGTCGAAACCAAAAGTCATCATCAAAATGGTTGCTCCGGAACATGTTCAGATTGAGAACGATCAATTTATTTATGATGAAAAATATGTTGAACGTGTCGAATCAAATTTGGATCAGGCGGCGATTCAGAGAATTGAGAAAACGCTGTCGATGCCATTTGATGCTGCATTAAAAAATGCCATTCAGCCCGATGATCTGGGTATTCAGATACCGATTCGTGGTTGGCCCGGAGAGCGAGAGCAGGGTGAGGCGAAGCTCCAGATTCGTTTGGGTGATATCAAATGGATGAAGGATCACTTTGCGCTGCGATTTGATGGACGAATGCATTTCTTTAAACGAGCGGGATGCATGAAGTCGATTCCGTTGTCGGATGCAAACTGGGAATCGAGCCAAAGTGGCGTGGGACCAATCGATCGAGGGAACCGAAATAGTGATGGCCGAGAGTTCGCGGTGTTTGAAAGTAGCGATATGCATCAATTTAAGTGGAAGTTTTTGAACCTAGATTCGGTGAACCCGGGCGTTCAGATCTTGATACCAAAACATGGGCTGCAGTTTTTGGTGCAGTCAGCGGCATTTTCAGGATTGTACTGCTTGAGTTCGCGGGCGCTTTGGCCACGGCCGGGCTACTTTCCGTTGATCGAATTTTCGCCGGCTAGGTTGCCGAATCTTAGTTTGGAAAAAGACAAGCTGACTGCTCAGTTTAGTGCGGCAGTGACTTTTTTTGAGCGCGATCAGAAGGGTACTCGAGAAAGATTTATTCCAAAGGATCCAATGAATATTGAGATGGAGTTGCCGCTTGTCCATGATTCAGCAAAAAAGGAATTGGCATGGTCTCTTCCGTCGCGCGTGAAGGTTGCCGGATGGAACCAAGAAGAGACTGACGCTTTTGATAGGCTTCTTCATCTCGGGCTTCGTTTGTTTCAGTCTGACGCCTCAGGAGTGAATGATAAGTCTGCGATTGTTCCGCTCAATTTTTCTTACCAAGTGCTCTCCAAATTTTTGAATATCGGTGAGCCAGGTGTTGCCGCAAATCTTCAGCCGGTATTAAAAAACTTGGCGATCGATGGATTGGGTTTATCGGTGGATTTGGACTTGGGCGATAACAACCATACTCCATCGGGTGTGAGGCCGAAGGGTGCGATCATTGAGGGGAAGCCGCCGAGAACAATTCTTGTTGATGCGCCTCCGAAGCATACTCGCGAGCCATTTTTGACGGTGAGATGGAAGGTTGATCCAGAAAATCCTCTTTTTTATTCATGGAGAATGAAGTCTCATGCCGATCGTACCTGGCCCGATTGGAAGCCGTTTGAGGCGCGAGACTATTTACTAGCGGCTTTTGAAAAGCCGGGACGCTACGAGTTTCAATTGAAGTCGATGAATCGGGCGTTTGAGATTGAGGAAATGCCGGTGGTATTTGAGACCTATTTTGAACCAGATATTTCTGTAGCGCTGAAGCCTAAAAAGGATGGGGCACAGGTTTTGCCAAGTGAGCCATCCTCTTCACCAGTTGCTGGATCCTCGCCTGCGCCAAATCGAATTGGTGCAAAGGGGATGTTCGGTTGCAGTGTGGGCATTGGGCAGTCGCTTGACGCCAGCAATTTGTTTACCTTTCTTGCTTTCATCAGCTGTCTTATGATTCTGCGCTCTGTGCTTCGTGCGCGCCTGAAGTTCCGCAACACGCTACGTCACCCTGACTAAATTCAACGCCTGCCCAATATCTCCCATACTCAGGGTACCAGGAGTACCTGGTACCAGATCCGAAGTACCAGGAGTACCTGGTACCGAATCCCCGCGGGACGGGGGAGCGAGGGGAATGGGAGTCCCAGTGGTGGGGTCTTTGCGCCGCAGTTTTGGGGCCTTCAAGCGTCTGAAAATACAAGAATATCAGCGTCTTGTGCCGGGCACGGTTCTTGAACTCCCAATCGGCATGAGGTGGATGAATCAATCTTGGCACAAATTTCTACTGACGGCGTTTTTTGTATGTCATGCGGCACAGTCTGCGGGTGCGGTTGATCTACTCGTCATGCGCAAACATCCAGCCGAAACTCTTTCAACACTCGAGAAGAAGACGTTCAAGAATGAAAAAGATCGAGATGACTATATTCAAACTTTGGACCCAGAAGAATTCGAATGGGAAATTCCACAGGCCTACAAAATTGACGAGCTCACGACGTTGGAAAAAGCTGAACAGCAGCGCCAGGCTGATCCACTCTTGATCGATCAGTGGTCTCTGTTTCCAACAACGAACGATCCCGATCATTTTTCTGGCGCGGATATTGATGTGATTCGCGCATGGGATTCGGTGAAGGATAGTCCAAATGTCGTTGTGTATGTTCTTGATTCAGGAATTGACGATCGTGACCCAGACCTTCAGGGCAGGGTCGTCGGTTCATTCAATGCTTTGACGCCAGGAGCCTCAGCCTTTGATGAAAATAGCCATGGTACACATGTGACCTCGATTATTTCAGCCAGCGGATCTAACAATTATGGCATCAAGGGAATTGTTCCGGGAAATGTTCAAGTGGTCGCTGTCAAGTTTCTTGGAGCCAAGAGTTCTGGAGATACGAGTTCTGCAATCGCTGCGCTTGAATGGATTTATAGCGACATGAGGGCGCGTCGCGAAAAAGATTCCTCCGTAAAATTCATTCTCAGCAATTCATGGGGTGGCGGTTATAGTCGGTTCTTGGAAGAAAAGATGAAGGCTCTCTCAGATTTTGATTATCTCCCGATCACGTCGGCCGGAAACGAGGCGACAAACAATGATCAACAGCCCTATTATCCATGTAACTATAAAATTGCCGCGAATACATGCGTGGGAGCCACCGACTATTTTGATCGTCGAGCATCCTTTTCAGGTTACGGTGCAACCAGCGTTCATCTTTTTGCTCCCGGCGTGCAGATCCTCGGCGTCGTTCCTGGTACTTCATCGGGCGGAAATTATTCCAGCCGATATCAGAAAAAAAATGGCACATCACAGGCTGTGCCACATGTCAGTGGTGTCGCTGCGCTGGTATGGAGTGTGAATCCCAAGCTTTCTGCGAGCGAAGTTCAGGAAATCATCGTGAACTCGGTAGATAAATTGCCCGGTGGTGAGGGTGAATCGATCAGTGGTGGGCGTCTCAATGCCTACCGAGCAGTGTTGATGGCCAGCGGGCAAGACGCATCTCTAGCCAATCGAACATTTGGACAAAGTGCAGCTGCGGGCGCCGAAGGCGGCTGTAGCATCGCGGCATCCGCAACTTTTGATTCTAGCGCTATGCTGATGGGTCTTCTATTTCTGCTAGCGATGTTTTGGTTGAAGAGGAGTCGATCGCAAAGTTTCAATCAATAGTTGGTAGAGGCCCTCGCGTTCTCGACCATCCGCGTATCTTTTTCTGTGAATATAATCTGTCACCTGAGAAAAACTAATTTTCAATTCGTGAGCTGCTCTCAGAATCTCATCAAACGTGAAAAGCCAAATGGCACGATCAGGAACTTCACTTGAGCTCAAGAGGATATAGTTATTCTCCGCTACCTGAAAAGCATTATCCAGATTGTCGCTAAAAAAAATCCATGAGCCAACGGTGGGATGAAAAGAAAGTCGTTCGTAGATTTTTAATCGTTTCAGCTCTTTTAATTTTTCAATCTCCGCTTCAGAAAAATTCATATTCACTGATCTTGAGTGTCTTCTTTGAAATCGGCCATCAAAAATAATTTCAAGAAAAAAATCCTGAACATCATCTAATTGTTGACGAGAGCATTGCAGATCCATTTAGATCTCTCCAAAGGGTTTAGATAACTTCTTTAGTTTTTTGTGTTTTTAAAATTTGTTTTGGCGAACGCAAGACCAGCAGTCCCGATTTTTTCGGATTTGCGAGGTTGAGAGTTTTTTATTGCCAATTTTCGAGGAGGTAGAGGGTGTCTTTTTCGCTTAATCGTATTTTTGTAACAATAGTTGGAACTTTTGTAGGGCTCTGTGTCCAAACCTTGCCACTTCGAGCTGAGCAAGACTCGACGTGTCCGAGAAATTTGAAACTCGTAAGCACGGCTGTCGATCCCTATTTTTCGACAAGATTTGAGAAACACTCTCTATATGACTTGCTCACTGATGATCCAACTAAGAATTTGGCTGTGCTCCATCCGTCCATTGTTCAATCAGCTGCTGAGCGATTGATGTCGTGGATTAATTGGAAGCCTTCTCGATTCGTCGCAAATCCTCTCTATGGTGTTGGCTCGACTGAATATTTTCCAGTATTCGGAGATGGTCTTTCTGAAGCGGGCGGCAAAATGATCATAGGCCAGGTTGAAGCGATAGCGACGGTCGTGAGTTATGTCAGAGCGGCGGCCCGGGGTGATGGTGCAGCTGTAAAACAGCCGTTGCTGACAGGGCCTGGTGGTACTGGAAAGTCGGAATTTCTTTCGATTTTAGCGCGGATCGCATCAAACTTAACGACAACAAATCCGGATTATTATCTCTATACCTATAGATGGGTTAACTTGAATGAGATTGCTGAACTTCGAAAATATTATGAAGTTCAGGTTGGGGCTGATGGGAAAGAGCTGCCTCTAAATATTGATGCAGCCGTTGCCAGATCTCCGGTCACTCTTTTGCCTGCTTCAATTCAGCAGAGGGTGATGGCGCTCGCACGAGATCGAGCGATCGCTTTGTCTGGTTATGAGCCACGACCTCTTTTGAATCCAGACTCTCAATCCACTATGATCAAGAGAGCGATTGTTGATCACTACCGCCAGCGTGAACCCTATAAGGGGAGAGCTATTACAGAAGAAGACGTTGTTGAGATGCTGAGCCGACACGTTGAGGTGATCCGCCGGCCGATGGATGGGCCCGGCGCATTTCCAACTCTTTCAGTTGTAGGAAATGATGTTCCGTTTAACGAAATTTTCTTCGCTCAAAATCCGATGAATTTTTCAATCCATGGTCCGCAAAGTCCGTTTTCATATCATCTTACCGGAACAATCATGCGGGCTGATGGAGGAATCTTTCTCACTGACGAATGGTGGAGACAGAGACCAGAACTGCGAGACACATTTCTGGATGTCATTGAAGATCGGACAGTTCAACGTGGGGGATCACCACGAGAAGACTTAGATGTCTTTATTATTGGGGCAGGTAACGATGAATCGTTGGAGGAGGCTAAGAGTAAAGGGGCTGTAAAGGCACAGGTCGATCGAGCTGCTTCGATTCCCATGCGGTTGTCGATTAATCCGACGGAGATCCAGGCGACCATGTTGTTGATGAAAAACCCCACTACATTGCGGATGAGACGTCTCGATACTCCCGTACGAAGTATCAGTCCTCTGCAACCAGCGACGGAGCCTGTGGTGGCTGAGCCACAAAACGTCTGGGAAAAAGTTGAGATGAGAAAGCTTTTTCCTGTTCCAGATGTGGGAAATCCACAAGCCTTGGGTCTTAATCGGAGATATGCACTTCAGGCAATCACGAGCCCGCGAGCTGCTCCGGTATTTATCGCGCCACATACCTTGGAGGTCATTTCTTATGTCGTCGCGTCGACGCGTTTTGTTGTCGATCGAAAACTGGCAGCCTCGTTAGGCAACTACGGGGTCGTTAGTTCAGCACTTTTTTCTGATATCACAGCAAGGCTTAAAGCAATTACGGGTGAAACCCCAGCAAGGCCCGACGAAGCACGAGAATTGCTCACTTTGCATCATCTTTTGAAGGAGGGCTCGAAGGGTCTTACTACTCGAGATGCGGCGAACGTTTGGTTACACAAACTTATCGAGGTGGCTTCAACGAATCCTGAATATCATAATACCATCACACCGTCTCTTGCTCTGAGTGAACTCTGGGATCTTTTGGAAAAGGGGAAGATTACATATCCTGACGAAGCAACTCGGCTTCAGTGGTTGCGAAATTCAATTGTCATCGGAAAAAACTTTGGTCTTCGATGGATTGAACAGGATGTTCTGGAAGCATCTAGTTCAGACACGGATGCAGCCCAAGGAGTCTATGATGAGGTCAAGCTTGAACTCATTGCGCGTTCAGAAAATTCAGAGGCGAGAGACTATAAGAACAGCACTGGTCGCCTGACACTCATCAAGACCGAGAGGCTTGATAAGATTAAAGCAAAATATCGTGAGCAGACTGGCCGAAACCTCGAGCCGAGCGAAGTAATTAATTTTCACGCTCAATTTGGAGCGGAGGCGGGGAGGCGGCATTCCGGATTGGTGAATGCTATCAATGCGGTGCTCGCTGAAATGGCAGCTAATGCAGTCGATTGGGAAGCATTCGCAAACCATGCCAGAACTGGTGGTGGTGGACACGCCACCCAAACCAGATTTGCGGCCATGCAAAGCTATATGGTTCATCGATTGGGCTACAATCCGGCGAGCGTTCTCATGGCGGTTGAATTTCGCGCGCAGCTAGATCACCTGCGAAGTCAACTGAGTGAGCTAGAGCGTCGTAAATAGAGCGTAGTAAATAGTTGAGAGGTTTTTAGACATGAAACAGATTCCATTTTATGCAAGCTTTTGCTGGCTCTTGCTCGGTGCGATGTCTGTTCAGGCAAACACAGAGTATATACACCAGAATACGCATACAGGTCGTACACCGTACTTGATTGTACGACCTGATGAATCTGGGCCATCGACGAGAAAACCAGGAATCTATTTTCAGGATGGCGTTGGAGACTGGATACCGGCTGTGCTCGGGAAGGTATTGGCTGGAGACACTTCGCAGGGCATTGTTGCAGAGTTTTCTCTGACAAAGAACACTGGCCTATTTGAATCTGTCGCGGTCGTGGACGGTCAGGTTGTGGTCTTTAATATCGAGAGCCGCCCAGACAAACCAAACAGCTATTTTGTCATTGGAGCTGAAGGAAGCAAGCCGGTAGATATTCTTTCCGGGCGGCCATACAATTTGCCAAGAATTCAAAGCCTAAGAGATGTTCAAGTGGCGCTGTTTGATCAAGAAACTCAGAAAGGTCAGGGGTTTTTGGTTTCATTTCGAAATACGTCGCCGATTGGAACCGGAATTACATTTGCAGGCATGCTGAAGCGGAGTGAACCGAAAGGAAATGTACAACTCGTTGGATCTCCAAAAATTCTTGATTATGAATTTCATGGTTTTCAGGACTTAAAGGCATTGATTCATCCTGATGACCAGCGTGCCGGAACAATTCCCGATGATGCGCTGCGCGGATATATTACTGATAAGCCTGATGATCCGCCCGTGCTCAGAACTTGGCGGAGAAACTTAGCACTGAGGTTGGATTCATTGCGAGGAAGCGCAGTTACTCCATCAGCGAAAGTTGAGATTCCTCGGCTAGATCTAATAACGGGTACCTTAAAATTGGGGGCCTATCCGCAGAAGATTGTTGGCACTGGGCTTCGTCTGAACTTGGTTTATGATCCGAGGGATGGAAACCATAGAGTTTATGTTGTAGATACGACGGTTTCTGATTTATCGAAGGGTTATTTGCACTCTGGACCAATCGATTACGATGAAGAATCTAGAACTTATTCTCTCTGGGCTTCCCAGCTTCATAACCATGTCTTGCTGGGTTCTTCAAATGGCGAACTCGTTGCGTTTGTAGGCCCCGCGACCGGAAATGGAACAGCCGCTTTGTTTCCGAATATCGGGGTATTTGCGCTTGAGAAAGCAAGCGGTTCATTGGCACAGAAGGATATCTCATTTGTTTGCGAAGTGAGTAAGGACGCGAGCGAAGAGCTGACGTATCTCTTCGTTTCGAGAAGGATTCCAACGCCGAAAACAGATGTCTACATTATTTCGAGAACACCTCAGCATGTGACTTTGAAGAAGAGCTATACGATTTCAAATCAATTTTTTTCTCAGGAGATTCTCAGTGCTCGAGTGAGAACTATGTCGGGCAGCCAGAAAGTCTTTTTTGATACGGTCACGCCATATACCGACGATATGACGACCCATAGATCCACTTATCGCGATACTTTCCCTCATTTGAGTGTTGGGGAATCTACCGGCAACACGAGAGTTCAGGTCTATCTGAAGCCACTTGAGGAGATTCGTTTTAACAGTCATACGGTTTTTCGAGTATTTGATCCAACGGGTGCAGACAGCCAACATTCTGGACTTTACCTCATTCAGGGTGCTGACAAACCTGGGAGCAATGGAAGTCCAGAGGCTGTCACTGATTTTATTCCTGGACAGCTATTAAAGCGCCCAGAATCCGTTCAGCCATTGCCGACTTTGGCGGTTGCAACTCTGGCGCCGCCCTCACCCGGAAAGGGGCTGAGCCTTCCCGATGCAGCTGTGACTCTGGTTGCTATGGATTCAAGCTCTAGAGACGGTCGCGCTGGATTTGACTTAGTCTTTTCAATCGTACCATTCGGCGGCGGGCAGTCTTATTTTCTTCCGTTTAGCACAAAGAAAAATGAGCCTTCTTTTTCGTTTCGCCAAGTGAAAACGGTTCAGGTCCTTCCAGGGCAGAAGAAGTTCCGCGACAGATTGGCAATTTTGATTACGGTTGAGCCTGATCCAGCGTCAACAGCCTCTGACTTGGCGCGACAGGGTGGCCTTGTGGTTCTGCAATATCGTTTGGGTGGGCATAGAGCGGGCGATGGACCCGCGAATCTTAATTTTAGCGAGGTTTACTACAGGCGTTTGATAGGGCCTGAAGCGACTAAAGACATTACAAGCCGCATTCACCAGGATCAGGACGGAAAGTTTTATCTCTCTCCAAAGCGAGACGTCGAAAAAGACGACCCAAATTTTAGGCTTTACGATTTGTTCTCTGAAACCTTTAAGGAAGTTTTTCCGAATCGGGGTAGTGCTAAGATCAAATTACATAATGGTGAAGAGCTTAAGGGGGCCGGTGTTCAGCTCGATGAAGAGACAGATTTGCGTCGAGTCGAAAATCCGTGGCAGATTTTTAGTCGTCCGGATTTAAAGCGATTATCTAATTATAATTTTGAAGAGAAGGACAAGTCAGAGAAGGATTCCAAGCCTGATAAAGATGGCAAATCCGACAAATCAGCCGCGGTGAAACGAATTGAAGATGAGTTGAAAGCCTATCCGCATCTTGATTCGCTTTTCGATAGATTGGCAGATCCTGATAAGCCAAATCGACATTTGGTGCTTTTGGTTGCCGAAGATCAAAAAGAGACATTTCGAGCGTTGCTTCTGTCTCTTTTGACGCGTCGAGCCAAAGGGAGCTTTCGGTTTGATAATCACAAATTGAGGTTCGCTGTTTTGAATCCAGATCATGTGACTCAGTCAGATGTTTTGCAGAACTTGGGGGATTTAAGGGAGCTGAGAGCTGGAGAGAGATCTGTTTTGTTGGCCGATGCAAAGGCGATTATCGATGTCGAGCGCCCTGAACCTCGAGAAGATCAAGAGGTGATTAAGTATGTCGTAGATAGTCCTGAGCCGGATCCGATTCTGGATTTGCCCCATCTTCTTGACCTTCTCTCGCGGGAGGGACGTGTGAACGGGCCGTCTGATTTTGCTCGCGCTCCTCACGAGGAGAAGAAGGTTACTTCAGTAATTCTCGCAACAGTGGACGAATGGCGTGTATTGCAAGAAGTCGACAAAGATCGTGGATGGGCTTCACCATGTGCCGATCGTTTTGATGTGAGTTCTGAATTTCTGCATAGCAACTGGCGTATATGGCCGGCAGGTTCAAAGCCAAACCGAGGTGAAATTCAAGGCGTCATGAGCCAGTCTGTTTCGATGCTCGACAAAGATTTTTTGCCGGAACTTGTGGCTGAACTTGAGGCATTGGCGGATCCTCAGCAGCCAGCAAGGCATGTCGTCAGAATTGTTCCAGATGAATTAAGGGGCCTCGTGAAACAGATTATTTTTCGATTGTATGGCGGCAAGGGTCTGAAGACCGACGCTCGATGGAATTCGGCAAACACTCATTTGAAAGTTTTTGCTCTGGATAGGGGAGATGGAAAACAAGCTGGCGTTCTTAAAAACTTTCAAGCGATGAGAAGAGACTCAGCGGAAGATCGAAGCGTTTTAATTGCTCCGCTAGAGATCGTTCGGGAAATGGCAAGGCCTTCTGTTGAAAATGATGGAAGTGGATTTTTTATTCAGGATCCAGCTGCTGTCGATGCCTCTTCACCAGATATTGCTTCTGGCAGTGGAGAAGACCGTCGCCGGGCGAAGCCGTTGCCTCCGCATTTTTTATATTTAGCAGAGACCGAAGGCCGTCGCATCTCCGCAACAGAATTTCCAAAGTTTAAAGAAAGTGAAAGACGAGTTTCGACTCTCTTTATTGGGACTCAGGAAGAATGGGATGCATCGCTTCGAGATCTGACGGTCGAAGATAAGTTGAGACTTGCAGAACGCTGGGAAGTGAAACACATCGAGGCGCCGAGTGAGGAAGCGCGGAAAGCGCTTGTCAACCAAGTCTTGGATAGACCGGAAGTCGACGTTCTCCGGTACAGATATGTGACTGATTCGCAGACAGAAAATGCCAGACAACAGATTGTTGGCTATTTGGTCAATAAGACCGAAGGCCTTGCCGCTCAATTTGGACTTGAGAAAACAACTGCGTTCAAGCGAGTTCTCGATCGCCTGCTTGATGCTTTGGTTGATGATAGCCAGGCTCGTAAATCGGGAATTATCGATATTTTCTTTGTCGAGCGTTTGCTGACCCGTGTCTTTAATATTCCCATGAATCTCGCAGCGCTACCTCCTGACGATGTGGATGTGAGACTCTCTGATACAAGAAAAATTGCGTTTGCTTTGCAACAGGCGGGTCATTTGGGCCCAATTGGAACCAAATTCAGATTTGTTGAAGCCGCACAGGCCCATCTCAGGGGCGGGAATCTTGGAAAGACCGTACCAAGTTCTGCGATTGTATTTGGGGATTCTTCAACTGGAAAAACTTTGCTGCTTGAAAAGTTAATCGAGGTGCTTGATCTTCGGGTTTATGATTTCAATAATCCTAGCCCTGATGCGAATGCGTTTTTTGTTCGTGTCGCGGCCATAGAAGAATCTGGTCCTGACGGAGTCAATGGGTCTGGAAAAAGCATTGATGACGTCATTCGGAACTTTGAAAACTTTTTAACCCTGCCAGATGGCTATCGAGGATTCGTATTCATTGATGATTTGGATAAGGCAAAGAGCCCTGCGATTTTAAATGGTTTGATAGGAATGTTGAATCGGCTCTTTGAGGCTCGAGGTGGCATTGTTGAAGTGAAAGATATTGAGCACGAGATCGCGCGGGAAGTCTCGGTTGGAAATATCCGAGTTTTTATGACTCTTAACCCTCCGACGACCCCTGAGAAAAGAAGACGTTTTGCAGCATCCAAGACTGATGTTGATATGATCGTCGCAGCTCTTTCGAGAGATGGTGTAGAAGTTCATCCGGCTTTTGTTATGCGATGGGGAGCGATTCTTAAACTTCCCATATTCGAGGCAAAGGGACCTGCTTTGCTCGGAGCTTTGCGCGCCGATTCTCGGCATGATTTTAATAACCAAGGGCGATTCCTGTTGGTTGATCCGGATGCCGTGGGTGACATTACCAAAAGATTTCCCGACAGCAATGCCCGAGAATTTCTTGGAACGGCTTCTAATACCCTGTTAGGTCTCGGTCGAAATTTGGCGCGAGGCACTAAAGTTGGCGTCATTCTTCCAAGCGAACGATTGACCGTTGACGGGGATGGATCGACAGCAGGGGCAAAGTCCTTCCCGGACCCATATGTGAAAGATCGTTCTGCAGAGGTCACAGGACTCGATAGTGGGCAGATTGCTGACTTTGTTAAAGCAAGAATGACGGCTCTGCCTGCTGGAAAAACAGATCTCGATGGACGACTGATCACTGTCTCTATGCTCATTGGATCTTTGCGGTCTTTTCTCTATGAGAAATTTACAGAAGCAGTCATGCAAGACCCGGTCCTTGCCGAGAGTGCTAACCATAGAAATTTAGTGTTTGCCCCATTGCTGACTGCTTTAGTTGGGCATTTAACCGACAGACCTGCGCTGGCTTTGCGCGATTTGAATTTGGATCCTCACGATTTCGGAATCACTGAAGGTCGGCAGGAGGCGTTTTCTGAGGCGCTGAAAAGAGCCGATATACGTTTGAAACATGAATTTTTTCCCTACAAGTTTGCGGATGAATTTCGTACTGCACATGATGTTCGAGTCTTACGAGAGGGTGTTCGACGGAGTCCTCAGGAGCCCTCTCGGGTGGATCTGCTCTTGGAAGTGTCGATGAAGGCTGCCGCGATTGAACGACAATTGATGTCTGCACTTTTACGAGTCACATCTGTCGATGATTTGCCGCGATCTGACGACTGGATTCGCAGTTTGGATGACAGGGACTTGCGATCGACTCTTCAGAAAATTGGAGTAGAGATCTTCGTTTTATTTAAAGACTACTGGGATCGACTTTATGATCTTCGTTTTGTTGAGACAAGGCGGCCTGAGAATTTTTCTAGGATGACCACTTATGATGCAGTTCGCATGTTTTTATTCGCGATTGACAAGGGATTGACTCGGCTTCCTTGGGCGTCGATTCAAACATTTCTTTTTTCTGCGATCGAGAAATCGACGACGAGCTTGGACTTGCAAAACAAACCCGGATTTCAGAATTTTCTCTTCAAGGATCCGACTTCTATTTTCCGTCCTCCATCTTACGATTTCGTATTTCAACAAGCCGAGAGCTCAGAGACATTTAGACATGTGACAGGCACTGAGATGGCAAGTCGGGCTAAGAATTTTTCTGGTCATTGTCGAAACTTTCTAATTCAGGTGGCAGATGCAAACGCAGCTCAATAATCTTTCGAGGATTTCTTTCTGTCTCGTTCTTTTAACCAATCTTTTTGGCTTGGTTCCAAACTTTGCTTTTGGTGAGAATGAACCAAAGATTCCTGTCGCAGGACCCGCACAAACAGGGCGATGCATGCACGAACTTAATCTCTTGGGGATAACACGTATTGTTCCCAGTGGACGGGAAGCTGCTGGCGAGCTCAAGTGGCTTGAAGAACGAACTTTAGCGGCGAGTGCGGCGGCACAAAGAATAGGTATGACAGTCCCTCCTCAGATCATGGAGATTGTTCCGGCGAGCGAGTTGATGATTTTGGCAACTCTTGGGCGCCATGGTCTCTATCACTGGTATGATGGGATGAAATTATTACGCCCCTACGGTTCCGCCGGCGTCATGGAATTTGTGACACCTGGGTCGACAGCGCAATGCGGACTGTGCCGTTCGTTCTTTAGTGCAACCACGCAACCTATTCAGCAGGGAAGTATCATAGACCATGTGCTTGGTCACAACGATTATTCCGCGAATAGTGCGATTGCTCAAGCAGTGAATGTGGATGTGATTAGAGAGTCGCTTGAGTTGGCGGAGTATATTCAGAGTCTTTATCATGATTTTGATCACGATCAGGTTTCTCAGTTCGTACAGTGGCTCTACAGCTTTTCGTATCTGCAGGATTTATCTCGGAATACCTTTGATTCTCCTGAATCTTTAGATCCAAAAAAACGGCCAGGAGTTGTGGGTCTTCCTGAAAGGGTGAATCATGCCAGCCGACACTTAGACGGTAGTGGAGCGTATCAGAATGCTGTTCATCCAAAAATTCCGACTCCGAGTGTGCTTCAATTTATGGCCAGCAATCTTCCTGTCGACGCGCCCGCATGGCAGCGCGAGACTTTGAGACGTTTCGAAAGAGTGTCTCGAATCCTCATTTTTTATACGGCCGACAAGTATTCGAATGAAGGATGGGCAACAGATCGTATGAGGGTCTTGGCGGGGCATACTGGCACTTACGCGACAGATGAACATACGTTTGAATATATGAATTTGCTTCAAGGTGTTGCAGGATGGGCAAGCCTCTCAAATCCCTACTGGCTTGGTCGCGAAACGATTCGTACGGAGTTTAAAAAATTTGAAAAATATTTTGAGGGCCAAAGGCGGGCTTCGTTTGAAGCTGAAGCGGCAGCCCAAGGGCTTACCGGAAATTTAAAAATCAAGCGTTGGGCGGAAGAGCGAGACCGGGGTTTTACGGAACACTTTCACAGAACTTTTATGCAACCCCTGACGGACTATGAGATTATGCAGGCAACACTCAGCGATCAATGGGTGCATGACCAGGGCCTCTTTCTCTATCGAACAGCCAAGCGTGCAGAATATGATCCCAATCTGCCGCCGCCCCCAACTGATGAGCCGATTGAACAGAAGATCATTACATCGACTGATGGAAGAAAAGTTGTTCGCGAAATTGCAAAAAAGACTGTCGATCGCCGGTTTAGCATTCCACGAATTTTCGTTCAGGATTCTGACGCGTTCGGACGGGGAGTTTTGAGTCTTAATCATGAAATGGTGAGAGACGATCAGTGGCGGGTTTACGGCAAGCCGCTTGAACTTTGGGGAACGGCCCAAACTCTTTATCTGATGGCTCGAGTGATGGGCAAGTCTGTCAGTCTTGAGACCGTCCATATTACGTCGGAGCGGATTTTTAAATCAGTTCGGGAGCCTATGACAAACGGGCAATTTCGTCCTTTCTGGCCGGTGCCTTTCGAGGTTCTCAGATCAACAAGAATTCGAATTGAGGTGGATCGTCGTGGAAGGGTTGCAGTTTATAAACTGCCGGACTCCGTTGTCGATCATCGTGTGAGGGATATAAATGTCGATGATGATTATTATCGAGCGATTGGCTGGGAGATTCCAAAATTTTCAGCGGATGGTTTTGACTTCGAGAATATTTCTCCATGGGATATACAAAAAGAGGTTCCAGACGAAGTTATAGCAAAGAAATTGCAAGAAGCTGTCGATGAATATCGCACAGATCAAGAGATTAGTATCAATTCAGATCTTAGAGATGCTGAAAAAGAGCGCCTTCTTCATGCTCTGACGACGAGTATTGTTGATGGTGGCCTGGCTGGCCAATTTCGTGTGCTTTCTCATGCTCCCACTGGCGCGGGTTCAATTAATGAATACAAAGATATGCTCGACCGGCGCTTGTATGCATCTTTGATGAGAGCGTTAAGCGGTCAACTGCGCTCGAGACAAACGGCGACTGGTCTTAAATTTCGCGTGATGCCGATTATTCCACACATCACTTTTGACGATGAGATCACTGAAAAAATTCAGGATGCAGCAGACCCTGATCAGGTCGATCCAGCCTATTTTTTAGATCCCCTCCGACGTATGGTTCAGGCAAAAACCCCGCAGGACCATTTCGCTGCGGAGAAAGAAGTAGAGACTCTCTTGCTCAAACGAAAACGCCACTTAGAGGCATGGAAAAGATTTCAGGCAGGCGACCAGAAAATTGAGGGAGTTATTCAACATCGTTTGGAGGCCATCAGTGGTACTGAGGCGCTTGGGTCAGATCCAAGACCTCGAAAAAAGGGCGACAAAGTCTGGGGACCATCCAAGCCTCGAGGTGGTGGCGGTGGAAAGCGCGGTAACGACGACGGCCCGGGTGAGCCTGGCGATGATCCCGGCGGCGACAAACCCGGCGATGGTTCTTCCGATCCATCTGAGATTGAAGTGCCTCTTGATGTTCTTGCAGAGTTCATCGGGGCGCAAATCGAACTTCCATTCTTAAAGCCAAAGGGTGGAGACCTAGATGCTAAAGATACGATTCGTGATGGTGGGGTGAGAAAACCAACGGGAGATCCTCTGTGGAATCGGATGTGGGGAGATATATTGGCTAAGGGCAGATTGATGGCCAAGAAAAATGGCAAAGACGTATCAAAGATGACCCATGCTCAGCTTGTACGTATAGGCATGAAGCTGACGACACCCCCTGATTATATTGTAGCTGACCGCATTGTCGACCCCGTCCCAGATACCAATGCCGTTGTGGCATTCGTCGTCGATCAGTCGGGCAGTATGTGGGGCCGGCCGATCGAACAGGCGAAAAAATTTATCTTCAATGTGAAGATGGCTATTAAGAGTAAGTATCAAAACACGAAATTTTTCTTCGTTTCAATTGATACCAAAGGAATCGTCTATTACGACGAAAATGAGTTTTGGAAAAGTTGGCAGGGTGGGGGAACGGACTATTCAGAGGGTTTTTCGACGGCTCATGAAGAGTTGAATAAATTTAGTCCGGCCGGATGGGATCGTTATCTTGTCGGCATTGGTGATTCCGGAACCTCCAACGAGCAGTTAGCACTAGAAAAATATGAAGCGATACTTCGCGAGATTGAGTACGGGGCCTATGTTCATGTCGAAGATGGCTGGGGAGGTTTCGAGTGGCCGTTTGCGGCATCTGCCAAGGGGCTTCTTGAGACCTATAAGAATGCTGGCTTTGCGACTCTGAGTGGAGATGCAGGTTCCCCGATGAAAGCGCTGCTCGATCTTTTTGGAAAAGATCGTCATAAAAAATAGACGGGGCTTATATCGCCCGTCTTTTTGATTTTCCTTTGGAACCTCGCTGTGAACGCCGTTTCGTGAGTTGTCGGTGAGTGAATTTTAGGACTTGCCCAGAATCTCGAATAGTTTCAGCTGCTTGCATAAATAGTGCGGAGCGCTATGAAAGATAAAATTTATGCTATGCTTATAGTATTGATGCGGGGAAGCAAGTATCCATTCGAGAAACCTTTTTATGAGTCTCATCTCGTAAAGAAATACCTGCGTCAATTCGCCGTCGAGGCTTGCAAGAATCCGAAAGTTATTTTCGAGAGTCACGACAGGCTACGCGAGAAAGTCGCTATCTCACTGCTGTCAGATTTGATGAATTTCCAGTCTGTGACCCGAACGACGATCATCTATCAGTAAATCTGAGCCGCCCCCGGCTCGAACGGGGGACCCAATCCTTAAAAGGGATTTGCTCTACCAACTGAGCTAGCGGCCCAAGACTGACGCTAGAAATACATCAAGTTTTGGATCCGCGTCGAGTAGAGAAAAGTGAAACTTTGGTTTTTGTTGATGCGTTTCGCTTAGGATCTTTTTTTTTAAATAATCTCAGCAGGTTTCTTCTGCGTCAGGACAAATCCTGGGGAACACTCGCTATTCAGACGATAGAGTGGCCATGTTTAACTTGCTGGCGGATCGCCTGACTGAGGAAATGCTCTGGCGTCCCGAAATTTTGATTAAATCGATTGGACAACCTGAATCCCAAGACGATCTGTACCTGTGGGGCGTTGCTCACTATGAAAAGGGTGATCACGATATTGCGGAATCCGCCTTTCGTAAGAATCTCGAGCGATCTCTCAATTACTATCCAGCCATGTTTGCATTGGCTCAGGTGGCCTTTGAATCTGGCCGCTTAGATGAAGGAAAGAAATGGTTTTTGAGAGCCTATCGCTACCATCATCAGCCCGAGTCAATTATTCAGTTTCAAAAGTCGCTTCGTTCTCGCCGTGTTGCAGTTGAAAGCCTCGCCGCGATCAAACTTTGGTGCTTACACCAGGCGCTCGGAAAGGAAGGCAATGCAGACAATCCCTTCCTTTTATTTGAGATCGGTCGTCTGCTTTTTGAACAATCTAAGTTTGAAGCCTCGATGACTTATTTCGAGTCGAGTATGAGAGCTCCGAAAATGGTCAGGGAAGCTTCTGAATATCTTTCGTATGTCTATGAGACTCTGTATAAAGGCGACGAATTATTGATTCGAACTCTCCAAATGGCAAAGAGTCTCGAACATCGTGCGGATATCCTGTTTAATCTGGCTATGGCGTGCCAGCATGACCAAAAGAGGCCTGATCTCGCCCTCCATCTTTTTTATCTCTCGACGCTCGAGGACCCGACCGATCCCGGTCTGCGGTTTTCAATGGAGCAACTGGCTCTTGAGTTTCTGCAAAGGAAGAAGAAGTCGGTCGAATTACGCGACAAAGTCACTCTGATGTTTTCTCACCTCTACCAAGGGGCCCATGGCATGGCGAAAAGGCTTTTCTATGAACTTCGCGCTCTGAATTTTCCAGACGAATTTTTTTCGGGCATTCCGGATATTCTTTGGAAAGAATGGCTTTTGGTGGATGGAAGCCCTCTGGATCGACATTTTAAGGCTTGGGCGAAATCTTCGAGCCCGATTTTTCTCGATGAACGTCGAAATGCTTGATAGCAAAGGGCATGCTTGAGTGCCTTGTTGCCGATTCTCTTGCCTTAAATGATTTCAAAAAAAGATCATTTTTGGTCAGCGTCAGTGGTGGCTCTGACTCGGTGGCCCTCCTTTTTGTTTTGCACAATCTGCGAAAGAAATATCCACTTCGTTTGCGTATTTTTCACATGAATTTTCAATTGCGCGGGAAAGACTCGCTCGCTGATGAAATATTTGTCCGCCGGCTGTCAAAAGAATTGAAAATCCCGATCTCTGTCCGGCGCGTCAAAAAGACGAAGACAGTTGGCGGAGTTCAGGAATGGGCGCGTGAGCAGCGACTGAAACAAATGAAGCGCTTTTCGTCTGAATACGAAGTCTTAGAAGCTCATCATCTCGACGATCAGGTTGAGACATTTTTTCTGCGGCTTATGAGAGGGGCTGGAATTGGAGGCCTTGATTGCATTCGGGAATCCAGCTGTCGAGAGGGACGGCAAGTCTGGCGGCCGCTTCTCAAGATTTCTAAAAAAGAAATCCGTCATTATTTGTCGGTCAACAAGATCAAATTTCGAGAAGATCATTCAAACCAGACGACGAAATATGATCGCAATTGGCTTCGACTGAAGGTTCTTCCTCTGTTTTTTCGTAAAGAGCCGCAGCTGCGAATAAAAATTGCAGAGCTGCTGGAAGAAGTTCAGGACTTAAATCGTGAGCGAGCTTCGATTTTTGAAAAACAGAAATCCGTCGTGCTGATCAATGATGTCGAATGGAACTGGGCTCCATTTCTTCAGATGTCCGATTCGGAGCGCAAGAATTTTGTTCGCCGCATCTGTATGGATCAATGGAAGATCTCGTTGACTCGTCGCCAGATTCTTGAATTCAGCCGCTATTTAAGTGCGTCGAAGAGCTTTAGCCTGAATCTGCCAAAAGGCCTCGTGGCTAGAGGCCTGGCGCCGTCCCGAAAATATTCTGCCGGCTTGCTAAAAGTTGATTTAAAGCGAAAAAAAACGGCCTAAGGGCTCGTCTTTCTCTCTATTCACCATCGACAATTCAGGAATCGACATTATAATAAACAGTGATTTTGAGGAGTAAATGAATTCAGGCTTAAAGACAGTATTGCTGTGGGTTGCTTTGATTTTAGGATCGTATCTTTTTTTCGAAGCATCGAAACAATATCAATCAACAGTTTCATCGATCGACTATTCAGAGTTTCTTAAGGATTTGAGAGAAAAACGAATTAAGTCTGTTCAGATCACTGGCAATCAGGTTGACGGTGAGCGACTTTCAGCAGACGGAAAATCTCTCAAATTTACAACAATCGGACCACCTGTTGATTCTGTGTTTATCGATAATCTGACTAAATCTGGAGTTGAAGTTTATAAGTTCATTCCTCCAAGAGACGATAGCATTTGGTTGATGCTTCTCAATTGGGGCCCAACGATTTTGTTGACCATTCTTTTTTTGGTGATGCTCAGAAATATCCAAGTGGGTGGCGGCAAGGCGATGAGTTTCGGAAAAAGCCGCGCTCGTTTGATGCGTGATGACGAGAAGGGTCGAGTGACTTTCAAGGACGTGGCTGGAATTCCTGAGGCAAAAGATGAGCTGCAAGAGATTGTAGAATTTTTGAAAGATCCCAAAAAGTTTCAGAAATTGGGCGGAAGAATTCCAAAGGGTGTGCTGCTCATGGGATCGCCGGGAACTGGAAAGACATTGATTGCTAAAGCCATTGCAGGCGAAGCAAATGTTCCCTTCTTTTCAATCAGTGGCAGTGACTTTGTAGAAATGTTCGTAGGTGTGGGCGCATCTCGGGTTCGGGATCTTTTTCAACAGGCTCGCAAGGCGGCGCCATGTCTCATCTTCATCGATGAAATCGATGCTGTAGGTCGTCATCGAGGCGCTGGACTTGGCGGCGGTCACGATGAGCGTGAACAGACGCTCAATGCGTTGCTCGTCGAGATGGATGGATTCGAAGGCAAAGAGGGCGTAATTATTTTGGCATCCACGAATCGCCCGGATGTTCTTGACCCAGCTCTTTTGAGAGCGGGACGCTTCGACCGTCGTGTGGTTGTTCCAAAGCCTGAAGTAAAAGGGAGAGAAGAGATCCTGCAGGTTCACTCGAAGAAATTGAAACTTGGAGCCGATGTCGTTTTGTCGGTCATTGCTCGAGGCACTCCTGGATTCGTCGGGGCAGATTTAGAAAATATTTGCAACGAAGCGGCCTTGTTGGCCGCGCGGTCGAACAAAGAAGTGATCGAGATGATCGATTTCGAACGAGCGAAAGACAAGGTGATGATGGGCGCTGAACGAAGAAGTGTCGTGCTATCAGATGCCGAGAAAAAAGTGACGGCCATTCATGAGGCGGGGCATACCCTGGTCGCGCGAATGATCCCTGGCTCAGACCCCGTGCATAAGGTGACGATCATACCTCGCGGCATGGCATTGGGATTGACCATGCAATTGCCAGAAGAAGATCGACATAACCTGACCTCAAAATCTGCAAATGATATGATCACAATTCTCTTTGGTGGTCGTGCGGCGGAAGAGCTCATGTGCCCGGATATCACCACGGGGGCTGGCAACGATATTGAGAGAGCTACCGAATTGGCGCGTAAGATGGTGACCGAATGGGGAATGTCGCGCTTAGGTCCGGTGAGCCTTGCTAAAAAAGAAGAGCATGTATTTCTCGGTAAGGAAATTGGAACGGGTCGAGAATATAGCGAGCGCACAGCGATTGATATCGACGACGAGATTAAACGAATTATCTCAGAAAATTACAATCGAGCTCGGTCGCTCCTGAAAGATAATATTGAGAAATTGAAGAATTTATCCAATGCACTTCTCGAGAAAGAGACTTTGGACGCGGGCCAGGTCGATTCGATTCTTTTTGAACGAACAGCGATGGCGATGAGCAGTGACAATCATCATCAATGAAGCACTCACTGTCTTATTGGCTTGAACTCATTCCCTCTTTTCGTCTTTGGGATATTGTTGATGTTCTTATAGTTGCGTTCATTATCTACCGTTTTTTGCTTTTGATCCGTGGCACAAAAGCGCCTCAAGCGATGATTGGGCTTGGATTTGTGGCAGTTCTCTATTTTTTGGCGGATCGATTAGAAATTCGAACCCTCAGCGCATTGCTGTCGTCTGTATTCGATAATCTCTTCATTATTTTCATCATTCTTTTTCAAGCAGATATTCGTCGGGTTTTGTCGCAATTTGGGAAAACCTCTTTTTTTTCCAGAGGGAATTCTTATCGTGATGGAAATCTTATTGAAGAACTAGTGAAGAGCTCAATTTCTTTGTCGAACCGAAAGGTGGGAGCTTTGATCGTTCTTGAAAAAGATGCAGATGTGACTGATTTCACGGATGCGGGTGTATCAATCGATAGCGCTCTGACGAAAGAGCTCCTCACGTCGATTTTTCTGCCCGTTTCTCCGCTGCATGATGGAGCTGTAATTATTCGAAAAGGCCGGATTTTTTTGGCGAATTGTTTTTTGCCGCTGTCGACGAATTCAACGAGTCTTAAGTCGATTGGCACTCGGCACCGAGCGGCGCTTGGACTTTCGGAAGAGACAGATGCCGTTTGTCTGGTTGTCTCGGAAGAAAATGGATCCATTTCTGTGGCGACCGGAGGAAGAATTATCCATAACTTAGATTCTGCACAGTTAAGAAAGGCGTTGCTGGAATATTTATGAAACAGTTTTCGCCGCAAGAGTGGTTGACCTCAAAGCTTCTGTTGCAGATTTTGTCGCTCGTCTTAGCTCTGTTGGCTTGGGTTGTCATAAATTCTGGACAGACTGTTAAAGAAACAAAGCGAATTCAGCTTCAGTATCTGCAGATGCCGAAGGGGCTGATGTTCCAACGCAATCCTCCACGCGAACTGCGTGTTGAAATTGTGGGCCCGTTGAGTCGGATTCGATCGATCGCGGAAGAAAACTTGGCTTATGGTGTCGATCTTTCGGGTATTAAGCCTGGTTCAAATCGAGTGGAGATTGATAGTGAGCTTTTAAAACTTCCGACGGAGTTGGAGGTTTCAAATATTAGCCCACGATCCTTCAATGTTCATATTGAAGAGTTGTTCGTGCGCGCATTGCCTGTGAAGCTCAATATCATCGGAAAACCTAAAGAGGGCTATCAGGTCGTTTCAACCAAGACTGTTCCAGAGAATGTCTCGGTGACGGGTCCGAAATCTGTGATCACTAAATTGAAAGAAGTGACGCTGGATATTCCTGTTTCTGGACGAGAGACGTCCTATTTTGAAACGATCAAGCCGCGTCTTAATTTGCCCGATTCAGATGTTTTGGATTCGGTGTCGGTAGAACTTGAGGTTTCGAGCATTAGATCTACCCGAGAATTTCTTGGAGTTCCTGTGGTCGCGAGGGAGTCAGCTGGTAAGCTAAGCATCTCTCCTCCTGTGGCGAAAGTTGTTTTGGAAGGAATGGAAAGAGATTTGGACAATCTGAAAGGCAAACTTCAGGTATTTATTTCTGTCGAAGGGCTCAAACGTGGGCGCTATCGGTTGCGAGGAAGCCTGCCGACTTCGGATGGAACGAAATTGATACTCGTTGAACCATCTCATTTTCTTGTTGAGGTTCGATAGGGAGGAGATCATTTATGACTAAACGTAAACTTTTTGGAACTGACGGAATTCGTGGTGTGGCTAATAGCTATCCCATGACTTCGGAAATCGCTTTGAAGCTGGGGCGCGCGTTGGCAAGCTTACTCCGACAAAAATCCGAATCTCCTCGAATTATCGTGGGAAAAGATACGCGACTTTCAGGTTATATGCTCGAGAGCGCGTTGACATCAGGTATTACCAGCATGGGAGGTACAGCACTGTTGCTTGGCCCGCTTCCAACGCCCTCGGTAGCCTACTTGATTCGAAGTATGCGTGCGCAAGGGGGCGTGATGATTTCGGCGAGCCACAATCCCTATCAGGATAATGGCCTGAAAGTTTTTGGGCCAGATGGTTTTAAGCTTGATGATAATATTGAGATCGAACTTGAGCGACTGATGGAGACCGAAGATGAAGTGACAGCGATTCGCCCTTCGCCAGAGCGTCTTGGCCGCGCGCGTCGAATTGATGATGCTTTGGGGCGCTATCTCACACATCTCAAAACAATTTTTCGGCAAGACTTTGATTTGGTCGGAAAAAAAATAGTTTTTGATGGTGCGAATGGTGCTGCTTATGATTGCGGCCCTAAGCTTTTTACTGAACTTGGCGCAACAGTAACCACCATGGCTTGTCAGCCTGACGGAACAAATATTAATCGAAATTGTGCGCAAAATAATCCGGATCTTCTTTCAGATATGGTTCGAAAAACGCAAAGTGATATCGGAATTGCAGTGGATGGCGATGCTGATCGACTTCTCGTTTGTGATGAAACCGGGCGATTGCTTTCTGGCGAGCATTTCATGTTTCATATGGCCTCCTTTCTGCGGGACTCCGGGCGCCTTCAAGGCAATGGTCTTGTGACGACGACGATGAGTAACGAAGCGTTGGTCACAGCGCTCAATAAAATTGGAATCAAGACTCATCGAGCACCGGTGGGAGATCGCTATGTCACCGAGATGCTTAAAAAAGAGAACTGTACGTTCGGAGGAGAAAATTCTGGGCATTATGTTTTCATGGATCAGAATACCACAGCGGATGGTCTTTTTTCTGCTCTTGAAATCTTAGCATTACTTCATAAGAAAAAATGGAAGGCGTCTGAGCTTCGAAAGAGCTTTTTGCTTTATCCCCAAAAACTGGTGAGTGTCAGAGTGCGAGAGCGCGTTCCGCTCGATAAAGTGCCCAAATTGGCTGATGCAATTCGCGCGATGGAGAAGCAGTATGAAGGCTCGGGCCGCGTGAATGTGAGATATAGCGGAACTGAGGCTCTTCTGCGACTGATGATTGAAGGGCCAGAAGCGGATAAGGTCGAATCAGATACACAATATTTGGCAGAGATTGCCGAGACAGAATTGGGAATTGCTGCTCGATCATGATGAGTTCTGATACATCGTCTCTTGGGATCATCCGTCTTGGTGTCAATATTGACCATATTGCGACACTTCGCGAGGTGCGAAAGGCTCATTTTCCGGATTTGATCGAAGCGGCTGAGCATTGTTTGAAGGCCGGGGCTCATCAGATCACCGTGCATTTGCGAGAGGATCGGCGTCATATTCAGGATCGAGACGTCATTCAATTGCTCAAATGGAAGAAGCTTCCGATTAATATGGAAATGGCGCTGACAAAAGAAATGATCAGTAAAGCCATTCGATGGCAGCCGGAGTCGGTGACTCTTGTTCCCGAGAAGCGTGCTGAAATGACAACGGAGTCTGGCTTAAATCTGAAGAAGCTGAAATCTCTTTCGAAAGTGATTAAACGACTGAAGAATAAGACAAAAGTTTATGCTTTCATTGATGCTCTGCCGGAACAAATTTCTTTGGCGGCCCAACTTGAATTTGATGGCATTGAGTTTCATACCGGACCTTGGGCTAAGATTTTCGAAGCGCCCATTTTAAATCTTGAAAAAATGCGGCGTGAAAAAGAGCGCCTTTTCAGCGCCGCACAGCAAGCAAATAATCTCGGACTCGAGGTTAAGGCTGGGCATGGATTGAATTTGCAGAATTTGAGTTATCTTTTATCAATGCCGTTTCTGTCTGAACTGAATATTGGCCATTCGATTGTCTGTCGATCTCTTGAGGCTGGCCTGGAAGCTGCGGTCAAAGAAATTCTGACGCTCATTCAGCAGCGTACGCGGTCATGAGACTTTTTTTAAGCTCTGAGCAAATGAATGAATCTGATTTGATGACGATGAGACAATTTCATTTGTCGTCTTTTGATCTTATGCATCGAGTGGCAGATGAAATGGCATCAGTCATTTCTCAGCGAGCGCTCGGGAGCTCATATCAAATTCTTTGTGGTCCGGGTAATAACGGGGGTGATGGCTATTGTCTGGCGGAAAATCTGCGAGCCAATGGATTTGATGTTTCTGTCATTCCAGTTCTCGATCCGGTTTCTTCAGATTGCAAACAGGCTTCGCGTCGTTGCAAGGCCTTAAGAGTAAAAGTGCTCAATCGCCGTGCGGTCATCATTGATGCGGTCTTCGGAAATGGGGGCCGTGGTGATCTGCCGAAATCTGTGAGTCACTTACTTCGAACTGTGAATCGACTATCAAATTTTAAGATCGCGCTCGATTGTCCTTCGGGGATGGATTCTTCTGGACGTCAGCCGCATGAAGACGCCTTGAAGGCGGATCTAACGATCTGCGTTGGTTTTTATAAAGATTATTTTTTGAAAAATAAAAACACCGAATTGCTGGGTCAGATCGAGTTAGTTGGCGAATACTTTAAAGTTCCATCAAGCATTCAAAATCAGACGACGAAGATTTATGGAATTGACCCTCAGGATTTTTGTTTCACGAGCTGGCCAAGGACGTCATATAAATCTGAATACGGCCATTGTGGTTTAGTCGCGGGCTCGTCGAAGACGCCGGGCGCGGCTTTTTTAGCTGCCGAAGCGGCGCATCGTGTGGGGGCTGGATACGTGAGCGTTTTTTTTGCGGAGCCGCGGCATTTGAATATCAGTGTGAAGGATGCATCGTTCATTCTAAAACAGAAATGGAATCTCACAGATTTGAAAGCGCCGACGGCGATGATCTTGGGCTGTGGCGGATTTTCGTCTCGGATAAAATCGCTGAGTCAGCCGCATGTGATTGATGCCGAAGCTTTGATTCCGATGTCAAAAGTCAAAGCCAAGTCGAGTGGACCAAGAATTTTTACGCCCCATCCAGGAGAAGCAGCGCGTCTCTTGCAGACCTCCACGAAAGTTATACAGAGAGATCGATTCGCGGCTCTTTCACAACTGGTAAAAATGACGGATGCAGCGGTGTATTTAAAGGGAGCTCCTGGAATACTGAAGTTTCGAGATGATCCAAATTCGTATTATGTCAACTTGTCGATGAATCCCATCTTTGCAAAGGCTGGAAGTGGCGATCTGCTGGCAGGAATGATCGGTGGATTTTTGGCCCAGGCTCCGAAGCGCCAGATCTCATTTGAGTCGGCAGTTCTTTCGAGCCTCGCTTTTCAGCGAGAGGTGGGAGAAATTTTAAGAACCCAGCGTGCGACGATTGCTTCGGATCAGCTTTCGGTGTTTTCGGAGGCCTTTCGCCGACTCTCTCGAAGGGCCCGTGGAGCATGACAGGCGATCGTGTTTGCAGAGTGAGAGATTTATCGGAGTTGGATCAACTAGCGGCCCAGTGGATTTCTCTGTTTCGGGCTGGGGATTGGATCAATCTGAAGGGAGAAATGGGCGCAGGAAAGACAGCTTTTGTCAGAGCGATGCTGCGCTCGTGGGGCTGGAGAGATCCGGTTCCGTCCCCGACATTTCCGATCATGATTGAATACGATATTCAGAATTTTCACGTCTTGCATATTGATGCTTTTCGACTGAGCCCTGGTGTTTTTGAGCCGTGGGATTGGAAAAATTGGAGTGATGAAATTGTGTTTGTCGAATGGGCTGAGAAAACGAGTCTTCCAGCCGCTCGTTTTAATTATGAAATCGAGATCACGCGTGGGTCTGAAGAGACAGAACGATCTGTTGCGCTTCGATCGTTGAAGCGATAAATCATCTGAAGATCAATTATGGGACTTCATGTTCTTAAATTTGGTGGAACGAGTGTTGGAAGTTTGCAGCGCATTGAGCATGTGGCGAAAATTGTAGCAAAGCGCGCTGAGAAGCATCAGGTGGTTGCAGTTTTATCTGCGATGTCAGGAGAAACTGATGGCTTGCTGGAGTTGGCAAAGCAATTTTCTAAAAATCCAGATCCTCGCGAACTCGATGTCCTTCTGACGACGGGTGAACAGAAATCAGTTGCACTTTGTTCGATTTGCTTGAAATCAATGGGGGTGAAAGTAAGAAGTCTTTTGGCTTCTCAAGTTCAGCTTCAAACGGATGCAGATTTCACTCGAGCGCGGATTGAAAATATTCAGACTGAAAAGATTAAAGAGCTTTTGAGCACTGGCACCATTGTGATTATTCCTGGATTTCAGGGCGTCACTTCGAGCGGTGACTTAACAACGCTTGGGCGTGGTGGCAGCGATACGACAGCGGTGGCAATCGCAGCCGCATTGAAAGCTGATACTTGTGATATTTATACAGACGTGGATGGGGTTTATACAACAGATCCAAATATAGAGCCGAAGGCTAAAAAATTGGGATCGATTACTTACGACGAAATGTTAGAATTGGCGTCTCTGGGAGCCAAAGTCTTGCAAACACGTTCGGTTGAGTTTGCAAAAAAATATAAGGTGCCCGTTCATGTTCGCAGTACGTTTAGGGATGTCGAAGGAACATGGGTGCTAGAGGAGTCGAAACTTATGGAATCACTAGTCGTTTCTGGAATTACCTATACGAAGAATGAGGCAAAAATCATCGTCGAGGGAATGCCTGATCGCGTGGGAATCGCGTCTGATCTTTTTACGAGAATCGGAGAGTCTGGAGTTCTCGTTGATGTGATTGTGCAGAATGTTTCTAAGGATGGAACAACGGATATTTCATTTACGGTACCTCGCAATGATTTGCGCCGAGCAATTGGTATTGTGGACGAACATAAATCTATTCTGAAACAGGTGCGCGTAGTGGGAGACGACAGAATTTCAAAAATTTCTGTCATCGGAAATGGAATGCGATCTCATTCCGGGGTTGCCGCCAAAATGTTTTCAACGTTGGCACGAGAAGGCATTAATATTCAAATGATCACAACTTCAGAAATTAAAATCAGTTGTGTCGTTGATGAAAAATATACGGAGCTGGCTGTTCGGGTGCTGCATGATGCTTTTGGGCTTGATAAGATTGAAAGTCGCGAAGTCAACGACTTTGCTTAAGTGATTCGTTCGCAGATTTTCATGGAAATAATTTTACTAACCGCGCAGCTTCATCGGCACTCAGCAGCTGTTGATTCTGCAAAGCGGCCCAACGAACGATTGATTTTCTTTTCAACGCGAAGAGAAAAAAATCGACACGCTCGGCAGATGTCAGAAGTGGCAGGGTCAATTCAAGTTGTAGCGTGTCGTAAGTAATTGTTGGATCTTGCTCTTTCGGCCCAAGCGATCTGGCAAAATCTGAATTTACAAATGAATTAACGGCTGAGGAATTGAGCGAGCGAAGAAGGTCGAAGCCTCGAGCGATCATATTTTCTGACTTCAGATCCTCCATATGCATCAAAAATTTTTTATATTCATTCAGAGTTGGTTTTTCAATTCTGAGAAAGGCCTGCCAGGCTGCTACGACTAAATCCGAATCATTAGACTTAAGCCATTTTGTGATGATGGGCTTTGCTCGGGTTGGCTGATTGATGAGAATTGATAGCAGAACGATCTGAGTCGTTGGACTCAGGCAGGGAGTTCTTTGGCTGAGGATGTTTGCAATTGTGTCGAGAAGCTTAGTTTGATTTTGAGCCGAAAGTTGTGGATAGATCTGACGCAAATGAACTGCCGCGCCATGGATGTCTAGAAAATCCACCGAATTATTTCTGAGAATAGACGTCAGAACATCGTGAAGAATTGGAAATATCTTCTCAGGTGACCGAGTGAAGAGATGTGACCAAACTGAAATCAGTCGATGTGATCGATCGAGCTCAAGAAGGCGATCAAAAATTTCTTCTCCACACGGCTGGAGATCGATGGCATTTCGGAAGAGAGTTCTGAGTGTGATTAGAATCCGTTCATTTTTTTCTCTGGAGTTGACTTCAAGTGAATCAAAAAATTCATGAGTCAGAAATTTCCTGTGTATGGGTAGGCCATCGCAGTCGAGCACATCAATCATATGTCTTAGTCCGAAAATGGATATCTGCATTTGTTCTGCTTCCGACTCTGTGAGGGTCCATCCAGTTTTGAGGTCGCTGATAATAAGTGTCGTTGCAAGAGCTGGATTTTGATCGAATGTCTCTCGAAAACGTTCTTCGAGCTCTGTATATTCTTCGGGAGAATGCGCAATCGCCGATCGAGCATTTTCGGTGTACTTAAAGGCGATAGATCGAAGCGTCGATGAAAGCTCCGTCGACGCATTCGTGCTCGATACTTGGCCTAAACTCGATATTTGGCCCAACGATGTCCAGACGAATAGGCTCAATAAAAACGTCATTTGTTCCTATTAAGCAAGAAGCGTGCCTGATGCAAGACTTCCGAAAAATTGACTAATGGCTCAGGAAGGATCAGGTTAATCCTTCCGCCTAAATTTGAGCTCGTAAGTCAAATTAAGGGCTCCGCATCGTCTGGTTCAACTACTAGAACACATCCGTTTGTTAAAGCACTTAACGCTGAGCTAGAAAAATTCGTCACTGAAAAAGTCCCTGGGATTGACCCGATTTATGTCACGCTAAAGACAGTTGAGTACCTGGGTTCAACGATCCAACCAGACTATGGAAGTTTTTGCGTAATTGAGGTGACTGTGGAAACCCCTCAATTCGTTTTGGAGCTCGACCGATATTTAATTATTCAACACTATGAGACTTTAGCTTATTACCCAGTCACTGGCGAAGGTATTCAAAGGGCAACACCTTCACTCGAAACTTTGTCACGGTTTCCAAGGAAGATCTCTCGAGAAACCTCAGGAAGCTACGAACTTAGATTTAAGATCTGGGAAGGCTTGGTGTCGAGACAATCTAAGGTACTTGCTGGAGTCATAGCTCATTATTTGTTTGACCTTTACGATGATTCTAAAAACCTTTCTCATGGTTGCTCACACTTGCTCGGCAAAATAGCCTATCTAGGTTTCGATCCAGACAATGATGACTCTGGAAAAATCAAAATTAGGCTTGCCCGAGAAGACTATCGCCCCGTTATGAATGCTGTGAGAGAATAACTTTCTTTAAAAACAGCACTCCCGAAATCCCTGTATTTTCATCGGTTAGCCGGTTAGGGAAGTCTTTCGTTAAGGGGAGCGGCTGTTTTCACTCGCTTTGATTAACTGCAGTTGCAGAGAGCCTTATTTCAAGGGGGTCATCGGCCATCCCCACGGAATATCCGGCATTCTCTCTGGATTCCATTCGGGCGAGACCTCGTTGAACGGGGCTTTTTTACTTCCGCGAACTCTCGCATCATTTCCTACAATTTTTACTCGCACCCCGGCGTCCTCGAGTAATTTCATTTTATAAAGAATCGCATGTTCAGAAGGGTGATGGGTGACCCTGCCTTCATTGAGAAATCTGATCGCGTCTTCGACTCGATTTTGGAGCTGGCGATAGTATGCTAGACTTGTCTTGAGTAGGTCTTCCAATTTGCTTTGGCCCATCGATCAAACGCGCAAATAAAATCCCTGGTGGATGTGAAATCCCAGAGCCTGGGTTGGGGTATTTGTTTGTGGATGACCTGCATATTGACAATCTGTATCGCACCGTTTGTTATCAATAAATCTCTGGAATACGGGGTGTATTGGCCTTCTTTAAATTGAATTGCCCTTCGGGAGGCGCGGCGGTAGTTAAAAAAAATGAACTCGGACCTAGCTTATCAATTAAAGATCAGCCTTCGCGGCAGCAAACCATCAATCTGGCGACGGATTCAAGTCCCCGCTCATATTAATTTTAAAAAACTTCACGAGATTTTGCAGTGCACAATGGGTTGGTGGAATTGCCACCTCCATGAATTCGAGATTAGAAAAGTTCGCATTGTTGATGCGGAAACAGACGATGAGTTTGATCCCGATGAAAGTTTGAATGAGGTGGATATTCGTCTCTTGGATATGTTTAAAGATGGTCGGCTTAAGAAACTTACGTATATCTATGATTTCGGAGACGGATGGCTTCATGATGTGGAATTAGAAGAAACTTTTTCAAAGGAATTGAAATTCGCGACGTGTATAGACGGCCGACGGAAATGTCCGCCTGAGGATGTGGGCGGATTGGGTGGGTTTTACAATTTCTTGCAGGCTTCCCAAAATTCGAAGCATCCAATGCATCGAGAATGGATGGATTGGTACGGAAAATCATTTGATCCTGACGAGTTTGATTCTCTTCGAGTTGATGTGAAATTGAGAAAAATTCGTATTCCGAAACCTAGGTCGTTGAAAGATCAAAGCCAATTCATCTCAGATCGATTATTTTCGAATTGACCAGGTAAGCTTTTGGGCACTTATTTCAAGGGGGGCATGGGCCATCCCCAAGGAATATCCGGCATTCTCCCTGGATTCCATTCGGGCGAGACCTCGTTGACCGGGACTTTTTTAATTGAAACGCCAGAAGTCGGGACTATCGATTTTCGTGGATTTGTAGTAGCAAGCCTTCGTGAAATCGTTAGAAGAACGAAACGAGCTCGGTTTTCTCTTGCGATTTTTCGTACGTGGTTCTTTTGGTTTCGCCTTTGTTTTCTATTATGGATTCCTTGTTTATTTGCCTCTAGTTGCAGCTGAAGATCGCCCAATCTTGGGATGTGCGTCGTCTTTGGCCGCTGTCGTGGCAGTGAAAAATACTTCTTCTGAGCAGGCTCTGGTCAAAGTATCGCTTCTCGCGGGTGAAGCTCGTTTTTACCAGGAATTAAATGACTATTTGAGTGCACTCAGAACTGTCCCAAAGGAAATAGCTTTGCGTCTTCTTCCGTTTCTTGAGCGCTCTGATTGGATTCAAACGAACGCGATGAAGGCTCTTGAAAATGACATGGCGAATGCGGGATATACGAAATGGTCTTCTGCAGAGACAAAAGAGCCTCTGCATATTCCAGCGATCTATCGTTTATTGCAACTCTCGGAACCCGTCGATGAGGAGTTGTTCCGAGCATTTTCAAAAACTTTGAATCTGGCGTTCAGTAGAAGTGAAATTATCCAGAAAGAGAGAAAGGCTAGATATCAGGTGGAGCTCGGTTCATTCTTGTTTCATCGGCTCAATAGCCGTTCAGTGCTACCGGCTGTCGATCAGTTGTTAATTCATTTATCTGGTGAAATATCTGGCCGCTTGAGACTTGAGTTGATCGACAGATTTTTGGATGAAACTGAAGAAATTTCCGAAGAAGACCTTGAGTTGATTTTGAGAGCAATTCCTCGCGGGGAGTCCTGGGGCAGCGTAGGCGCTTGGTCCGATTTTATTTCAAGACTCAACGGGCGCGTCAATTCAGAATGGAGGCACCCCGATTTTTGGGTTCCGGCGGATATTCCTCTTGTTGAAAGGTGTCTTGCGAAGTCTCGCGGACTCTCAGAAAAGTATCGTCTGGAAGTAAGGAACCTAGTTCGTTTAATCGTTCAGTCATCGATCTTAAGTCTTGGGACAACAACGACACTTGTCCCGGAATTTGTCAGCGCAATTTTAAATTACTTTGAGCTTCATATTGAGAGACTCGAAAATATGTCGGATAGCCTTGCTCCGATTCTTAGCGCAGACTCGCCCACGCGAGCATTGAAATATATTCGGGCGCAATGGGCCACTGGGAATTCACATCGAGTCTCAATGATTTCTGTTTTGTTCGATCGATTTCCAGGCTCAGATTTTCCACGTGGTTTGGTGGAAAAATTATCCAATGACGAATTTTCTCTTGTCATTCGTCATGTGGTCACTGGCGTGCGAGAAGGAAGGTGGCCGATCAGTATTGTTGGATCATTTCGGCCAATCACGTCGGGCCAATCAGATCTGGTCTACGAAGAGATGCAGCGGTCAATATCTAGCGGGCAGAGTATCGCGGCTGTTTCTATGAATTTTAAGATAGCGCGAGAATTTAATCTCGATATTGATCGCCTTGCGGCACGAGGACTTGCTTCGCATTTGTCTCGACCCGGAGATTTTCTGAAGGGAATTCAGTCTGTGGGTTCAGTGGGGAGTCTTCCTGCATTTGAGCGTGCTTTGAGATATTATGTCGGATGGCAGTTGATTGACGGTGTAGAAGCGGAGTCTTTTCCGAAAGATAAAGCCCGTGAACTTCGATCTGTGCGAAGTGCAGATATCTTTACGAGTGCGCAACGACTGCAACTTGTTGATCGAATCTTGTTTGGAGGTCCTCCTCCAGAGAGAAAGCAAAAATCAGAGACATCGATAGAGATTGAACTGCCGGCTGAGCGAGGAGGATGGCGAGAACTTGAGTTGATTGAGCCGACCGATTCGATTGAGACTTGGTTCTCTGGTCTCGACTATCCTTTTCGCTATATACTTTGGAGAAGGGCTCGCAATCTTGTGCCCGGTCGCTCCAGTGTTCGCTGGATGGACGTGCCTGCTGATTTGAAGGCAATTCTTATCGAAAAACGGAGTCGTTACAAGACAACTGATTTTTCGGAGGATCGATCGGTTCCTGGGATGCGATGTCCAAAGTGTGTGCGATTAAAGTGGATCGGTGCACAACAGGTATCATTTTTGGGTCGCCTCTACGACCCTGGTGTTGTTCATGAGGTGGATGTCTCTTCGATCTTGACGGATAAAGTTGAATATATGGATCCCATCAGTCAGACCTGCTTTCTCGGAGTTGAGATTCATTTTCGATCGGACAAACTGAATAGTGTTCAGCTACGGCGCGAAGTAAGAACTCTTTTGGCGGGAATGGGTATCAAATACTGGAGTGAGCATATTCACCGGACAAAACCTAGTGTCTCATTTTTTCCAGACGAATTTTGCAGAGAAGAATCTTTCTCGCGTGGGGTTTTATCGATCGCAGAGAATATCGAACGATTGCGACGTATCAATCTGCTTCTCGAAATAGGAGTGCTTAAGCGTGGTGGTCGTTTAGAAACGAAGGACCTATTCTATGGGTTTCGAAGAGAAGCTTGGGCTACTTCGGGCCCCTACAGTTCAGATGACTTCAAGGAGTCGATTGGGCAGATGCTTGAGATTGCAAGCAGGGGGACAGTCAAAGGAATGGAGTCATCTCATCCAATGGCAGCCATTGCCTTTCGCACGGAGTACGATGCCGATGTTGTGGGAACCGAGACACGTTGGGTGCCAGAAGCTGACGCGCGTTTGGCGCTGACAGAGGGTGTTTGGACAAATGACAGGCTGACGGAATTAGGAGAATCATTGCTGTCTTGGAAAGAGGAATTGCCTCAGGAGACAAGTTTTGCCACTGCAGTGGCGCGACTCATTCCAAATCAAAGTCTTGATCGCCTTCTTGAGGATATAAATTCAGAGCTCAAAGATCTGATCACCTCGCATCTTAAAAGACGAATTCGATCAGCCGAAAAGACAAATGCGGAGCTTAAGTACCTTTTGTATGATTGGACTCGAGATCCAATTTTTATGCGTGCCGGTGTGAACGAAAAATCTAGGATTCTTCAGGCTCAGCGTGAGGCCATCCGTGCTGTGAATGAGGCATGGGTTCTTACCCAAGACACGATTTCGAAAATTATCAATCAGTTCCTAATATCGACGAAACTCGAAGAAGAGTTAGACGCCTCTCTTGAAAAATATAAACCGTGAAAATATTCTTAGCCACGATGCCAGTGCACCTTCCTTAGCTGGTATTCGGGCGAACGGCTATTCGGATGCTCGCTTCGCGGTGATCCACTCTTCAATCTTTTGGTTGAGTCGACCGGCCTGGTTCTTATATGCGTTGACATCGTAGAGGTGCGTTAGGAGCGAAGCGTCGAAGCGTTTACTCCTTCTTGGTGAGCGATAATGAAAATGGAATGAATCGTCATCACCAAGAAGGAGAAACAAATGAATCAAAACAACAGTATATCATTAATCGAAAAGCAAACATCATCGATCTTGCCAAGACACTTGGAAATATTTCTGAAGCGTGTCGAAAGCTGGGTGTCAGTCGCCAGCATTATTATGACATCAAGAATGTTTTGGAAGCTGAAGGCTTGGAGGGTCTCATGGAGAAGACTCGATCAAACCCTAATGTAAAGAATCGAATATCGCCTGAACTTGAGAAAGAGATCATGGATTACTCTCTGGAGTTTGCCACGCATGGTCAGCATCGGGTGGCGAATGAGCTTAAACGAAAAGGCCATACCCTTTCGTCGACGGCGGTCCGAGGGGTTTGGCTGAGGCACGGCGTTCAAACGATTGTCCTTCGACTGAAGCATCTTGAGAAATGGGCGGCGGAAGAAAAGAGGATTTTAACAGAAAATCAGATCCAGGCTCTTGAATACGCCAAGATTGAAAAGGAGGCTCATGGCGAAATCGAAACGTTTCATCCAGGCTTTCTATTGGGCCAAGATACTTTTTATGTGGGCTACATCAAAGGCGTTGGTAAAATTTATCAGCAGACCGGGATCGATACATTTTCAAACGTTGGATTTGCAAAAGTGTATCCAGACAAGACGGCGTTGACAGCAACCGATTTTCTTAATGACAAAGTGCTGCCCTTTTTTGATAGCCAGGGCCTCCGGCTGCTCAGAACGCTGACGGACCGTGGCACGGAATATTGTGGGACGCTGGAGAATCATCCGTATCAGCTGTTTCTCTATTTGAACGATATTGAGCATACGAGAACGAAGGCCCGGCATCCTCAGACCAATGGCTGCACTGAAAAGCTCAATCAGACGATTCTAGAAGAGTTTTACAAGATTGCATTTCGAAAGAAAATCTATACGTCGATCGAAGAAATCCAGGTCGACCTAGATGCGTTTATGAAAAAATACAACGAAGAGCGAACGAATCAGGGTAAATTCTGCCAAGGCAGAACTCCTATGGAAACGTTTACTGCCGGTCTCGCGTTATACGAAAAATATGTGCCTCAACAAAATTTAGTTGCAGCGGAGAATCCAGTGGCATAGAAAAATCTCGCTCACCAAGTGCGTCATGTAAACGCAAGTCTAATCCAGAGCAAAATATGGCAACGTTGCGGAACTCTCGGAAAATCCTATGTACCCCGTTAAAACCAGTTGAACCCTGTATCATCTGAAGAAATTCTCATGACCCCCAAAAAAAGGGAAAGAGGGTTCACAGTGCGGCGTAGAGGTCCCTGAATTTCAACTAAAAAAGGGATTGCCCCGGCTCGGGGGGCGCAAATGGATCTTTTGACAGGGCATAGTTCTTGCATCTCTATGATCACAATTCTAAATAACTATCAGGAGATTTCTTTATGAAACTTTTAAGCCTGTCTTTTTTCTCTTTAAATATTTTAATTGGATCGTCTATTTTTGCAGTCGATCTGTCTCAGCGAGCATGGAACGAGAGCGCTATTAGAGAAGTTCAAGGCAAGAAAATAGTTACCTTTGCAAGAAAGAACGAAGAATCGGATATGCCTGCAGAAAGTTACGCCATTATTTTAAATGGGGACGCTTCAAAAATCTTAACTGTTATGCATTTCAAAGGCGAAGGAATGGCAATTGCTCCTGAAAACGCAAATTTACGCCCCGAATTAATTATCGCAAAAGGTGATGATAGCGGGCACATAAACCTAGCCAATGCATTCACCTGGAGCGAAGAGGAAAAAGAATGGCATATCAATTTTGAAAAACTAGCAGCTGGCTACAAGGAAATGGGAGTTTCCTGGATGGGAGAAGAATTTGACGGTCGACCAGATGAGTCTTTCAACGTTCCAGCAAATTTTGCCTACGAAACACTGACAAAAAATATTTCTGATGCCGACAGAGCTCGAATTGCCACCTTCGGGATCACCCGAAAATCTCTCAAAATTGAGGACTTAACTGATGCACATCTGAAGTCTGATGCTCGAATTGCTCGTGAGAACACCGAAAAAATTCTGAAGAAACTGGAAACTTTTGACAAACGTCTCAATGCATTAGAGAACTCTGGAAAAGAAAGCAGTAGTCCTGAAACTTCAGTCAAAAAAGACGATAGCGGTGAAACTCGTAGATTGATTGATGATTAAAAGCCATGGCCACTGAAGTTCAGATTAACTAGGCCAGTTGGACCATTCCTGGAAAATTTTCAGCGTGATATTCCCAGCGAGTAACGATCCGTCGATAATTTTGAAGCCAGGCAAACATTCTCTCTATTTTCCATCGTCGACGGTAGCGCCGGAGAGGTCTTCCGTCTTGAGTCCGCTTGCGTTTGCGTACTCTCTTGTGAGGAGCAATGAATTCCACTCGGTACTTGGATCGAAATCGTGCATCAAGCGGATCACTGTCATAGGCTTTATCTGCGACAATTCTTTCAGGCGTACTTCGGATAAATCGTTTTTGCAGCGTTTCTTCAGCAAGTCGTACTTCATGCGAGCTAGCACTTTCAATCCCAACGGCGAAAGGAAGACCAGAGCGGTCTGCAATTGCCATGATCTTCGTCCCCTTGCCACGCTTGGTTTTGCCGACTTTTGGGCCCCTTTTTTTGCAGAAGCAAAGCTTCCGTCCATGTAAGTTTCGGTTAGATCCAGTTTGCCGCGATCTCGAAGATCTGTAGTGAGATACTCCAAGATTTTTTCCATGACTCCGGAGCGAACCCAAAATTGAAAGCGGCGATGACAGGTCTGATACGAAGGATATCGCTCTGGCATATCTTTCCACCGGGCACCACTGCGGAGTATCCAGAGAATTCCATTTAAAACATCGCGGGGGTCACGCCACCTTCGGCCACGACCATCTTTTCGAATTTTCGGCTTAGGAAGCAGTGGCCCCAAAACCTTCCATTGCTTATCTGTGAGATCCATTTCCCCTCCAAGGAGGAAATTTTACTCACTCTAAAATACAACCGAAAAGCTTTTTATCCATTTATGAGACCACTTCTAGTTATAGGACACCGCCATTCATTCGAGTCATTTCATCTTGATCCGCACGGCACGGGATTTGCAAAGAAATCCATATAATGCGTCGGTCCATGATATGCGTTGGTCTGCTATCTTCTGCTTGCAATTGCGGCCACAGTAGATATTTAGAGGTGCTTATATGCTTAAGTTATTGAGAAAATTGATGTTCGTGAGCTTGGGAATTTTCGGGACATGCCTCTGTGGAGCTGAACAAGAGCCTGATCTGGTTCGAGCGCTTTCCCTGATTGCTCGAAGTTCGCCAGAAGAAATTCGTCAGTTGGCTGACAAGATGGGTGTATCGACCGAAGATCTTGAAGCTGCACAAAAAGATTTACAGACCCGACTGGCACAGGGAACAACTTTGGGTCAACTTGCCCACCCGGATTTGTGTCTTGAAGGACTATGCAAACCGAGAGGGACAGTTGCTCAAAAGCCTGATTTGAGAATAGTCGATGATATCAAATTACTGACCGAAAATTTTTATTCGAAAGAGCAGGTTGTAAGTGATGCAAGGAGTCGAGCGTCTGGAAAAAAATTCGCTTTGGTGATCCTTAAATCACATGCTTGTGATCGCTCTGATTTGTTGTGTATCAAGGGAACCCAGACCTTACTTGATCGCTATAATGATTTCGTTCGCGACAACTTTGTTCTTTATCACGCAAGGCTCTTTCGTGATAACGCTCTCCTTTCAGAAGAAGAAACAAAGGTGGCTCTCAAAGATGGATCATTTAATGATTCTGATGATGGGCTCACATCGACACCTGGTGCGAGGAGAATTGTTCCGGAATGGTTTGTCGTCCCACCTGTCACAATGCAAGAACAGATCAAAGTTTTAGATTTGGAATCCGGGAAGGTCATAGGCAGTGTCGGCATTGAACCTCTATTCGGGCGGATTGAGCGCATGCAGAAATTGAAATCAAAATTATTGGAGATTCCTCAGATTAAGCAGGCATTAGGGCAAAAGAAATTCCAAGTGGATTCATTGAATGCTTCGAAATGCACCGATCCGGAATGTTCGAGTCAGTTCATGGGCGCAGCTCTTGAGGATCAGTTTCAGAGAGTCGTCAGACACGCATCGGAAGCAGAACGCGCTATCTATGTTGAACGCGCTCGTGGGCTTATTGAATCGGTTGGTAATACAGATAAAAATTGCGGGACGAAAAAATAGAATCTCATTTTTTCAAGAATTGAGCGACGAACGCTCGATAATCCGAAAGTTTTGGTCCAGCGAGAGCCTGGTGATTTCCATTTTTCGGAATTTTTGGACGAGAAACGACTTTTGCGGGAATGAGATATGTTTGGGTCGTAGAATTTTGCTCGAGTGGCACAACTCCCTGAATCCAATTGCTGATCCTATACAGCCCAGATTTTTCGTCGTGATGAAGATAGACAATAGCGGCTTGGCCAATCTTTAACGAGGGGGCGCCTCTCGTCTGCGATCGATTCGGGAGTTCAATTTCAAAGGTCTTTCTCGCAAGACCCTTAAAGCATTCGAGAGTGGACACTGTGAAGATGACGAGATTGGCTCCCTCCCGTTTTTCGTGCCCTTCCTGCTCTGCCTTCACGGCACAGATCAGATCAGCCTGGAGGACATTTTCTTCATCCGATTGAATCAAGCTCGTTGCGCTCAGTGGTTGAAGAGTCAACAACAGAAAGAAAAGAGATAAACCGAAAGTGATCATACGCATTGTCTTAGTATAGATGAGATTCAACTTTTCATGGTCGGTATTTCGAGGCAGATTGATAGATATGAGAATATTTGTGATTTTAGCGGTTTTTGGTCTTTGCACTGCAACCACCTTAAAAG